>ENA-OPBO01000002-OPBO01000002.1-human-gut-metagenome-genome-assembly--contig:-NODE-2-length-224631-cov-12.301987_pt1 | contig 224631 bp, 192 predicted proteins | sample MGYA00241071_ERZ501458 | MGnify/ENA primary metagenome ERZ501458 (study PRJEB25962, sample SAMEA2042509) | human gut metagenome | biome: human gut; feature: human-associated habitat; material: faeces... | reverse complement strand
GAGCGTCGTCGCGGGCTTCGCGTTCGGTACGGTCAAACGTATCGAGGACGTAATCCATCTTTTTGTCTGCCCACTCGAAAACAGCCGCTTTGACTTCGTCGCTGGGGAGATAGAGATGAACTTCCTGTTTAGCTTTTCCGCACGCTTCCTGAATACCTTCGATCCAGGTGATGATTTTCTTGATTTCTTCGTGACCGAACAGGATTGCGTCAAGCATTTCTTTTTCGGAAATGATGTTTGCGCCCGCCTCGACCATCATGATTGCGTCTTTCGTTCCCGCAAGGCTCAGATGGAGCTTGCTCTTTTCGCGTTCCGCGGGCGTGGGGTTGATGATATATTTGCCGTCAACATATCCGACGACGACCGACGCCGTGGGGCCTGCGAAAGGAATGTCGGAAATGCTGAGCGCGATCGAGCTGCCAAGCATGCCGAATACCTCGGGCGGGATTTCTTTGTCAACCGAAAGCGCGGTTGCGACGACTGCGACGTCGTTCAAGCAGCCCTTCGGAAACAAGGGACGAATGGGACGGTCGATAAGACGCGACGTAAGGATCGCCTTATCGGAAGGTCTGCCTTCTCTCTTTTTGAAGCCGCCGGGGATTTTGCCCACTGCGAACATTTTTTCTTCGAAGTCAACGCCGAGAGGGAAAAAGTCGATTCCGTCACGGGGTGTTTTTGCCATCGTAGCATTGGTAAGGACGACGGTTTCGCCGCATCTTATGAGACAACTGCCATTTGCCTGACCGCAGTACGCGCCGATTTCAACGGAGACTTCGCGTCCGCCGATTTCGGTTTTGAAAATTTTTCTTTCCATATACTCTGTCCTCCAAAGACTTCCGCAATTCCCGCAAGAAGTCCAAATTTACGTTTTTAATGTTTTTTTCAAAAAAAACGGGGCGCAAAAGCACGCCCCGAAAAAATTACTTTCTGAGTTCCAACTTCTTAACGATAGCGCGGTATCTTTCGATGTCTTTGCTTTTAAGATAGTTGAGCATGTTGCGGCGTTGACCGACCATCATCAACAAACCTTTGCGGCTGTGGTGGTCTTTCTTGTGCGTCGCGAGATGCGCGGTGAGTTCGTTGATACGAGCGGTGAGAAGCGCGATTTGTACTTCGGGTGAACCGGTGTCGCCTTCCGACCTTGCGTTGTCCAAAATAATTTTTTGTTTGGTTTCCTTATCCATTGTTTTGCCTCCTTCGGTGGATAAATAATTCGCCTTAGGCAAAGTATATCTGCGGAGATTTAGATAAACGTTGCGAAAGGTACGAGAAGAATATTATCATAAAAATAATTTTATGTAAACCGAAAACGCCTACTTTTTCCAAAAATTTTCGTGTCTTTCCCTTAAAGTTTCGGCGCGTTCGATATATCCTTTCACGTCTTTGACGTCGGCAAGACGCTCGATGCGGTTTTCTTCCCTGAAAAGCCGTTTTGAAATCGCACCCGCGCCCGCCGCAAGGATATTGCAGTTTTCTTCCATAATATCGACGTTGTAAACGCACTCGGTGTCCGGCTTTGCGTAGCCGCTGTTTTCAAGGTTTCCTGTGTTGTACTTCTGACGATACATATAATACGGTTCGTAACCCGCGTCCGTCAGCGCGCTTACCGAATAATCGATCATTTTTTCGGCGTCTTTGAGATTAAGCGGTTCGTAATGCGATTCGGTCAGGACGCTGCCGCGTTTCAGGCTTAAATTGTGCACCGTGATGTTTTCGGGATTAAGGCTTATCGCCTTATCGACGGAATACTTGAAATCGTCAAAGTTTTCCCCGGGGAGCGTCGCGATTAAATCCATATTTACGATAAAGTCGTAATTTTTCGCAAGGTCGTACGCTCTTAACGTGTCTTCGACGGTGTGCGCCCGTCCGATGAGTTTCAGCGTTTTGTCGTGGAAAGTCTGCGGATTTACGGAAATTCTCGTGACGGTGGTGTCCGCCATCATATCGAGGACTTCTTTCGTGAGCGTGTCGGGACGTCCCGCCTCGACGGTAAACTCCTTTGCCTTGAAATCGCAAAGGTCGATAAGGCTTTTGAGCATTGGGACGGGAATCGACGTCGGCGTACCTCCGCCGAAATACACGGCTCTGACTTTGAAATTGTTCTCGTTTATGACGTTTTTTATAATACTTATCTCGTTTTTTAACGTTTCAACGTAACTTTCAAGGTATTTTCTGAGTTGTTTCATCGAAACCGCGACAAAGCTGCAATAAGCGCATCGTGTCGGACAAAACGGGATATTCACAAACACGTCGACTTCGTCTTTTCCGATTTTCAGGAGCTTTTCCTGATTTTTTACAATCCTTGCGACGTGTTCGGCTTTCTCGGGCGTTACGTCGAAAAACCCGGTAAACTCCCCTTTTGCGTCAATACCTTCGCGCAATAATTCGGCATATAGTTTCGTCGGGCGCACGCCGGTCAGACAACCGTACGGCAGCCACTCGCCCGAATACTCTTTCAGCGTTTTGTAAATCGACCTTTTTCCGAAACGCCGCGCAAATTTTTTTTTGTTCAGCGTGTCGCCCTGCAAATCGTATTCCTCGACGGTGGTTTTTCCGCAAATCGTCGACGTGATTATAATTTTGTCGTCGGTTATCTCGTCGCTGTAAAAATACTCGTCGAAGCCGTCGTTTTTTTCATACGAAAAATTGACGTACGCCTGATACGCACGCACCATTTCCATAAGTTCGTTTTTATTGACCGAGTTTACAAAAACCGAAAGATTTTTCATTTATTCTTCCAAAAAAATAGGGTTATTCTTCTTTTCGTAATTCAAAGTTGTGAAATCACCGTGTCCGGGATATACGTCGTAATCCTTGCTAATTTCAAAAAGTTTCCTGACGCTTTTCAACAATTCTTCAAAATCGCCGCCGTAAAAATCGGTGCGACCGTAACTTAATCTGAACAGCGTGTCGCCCGTAAACATTGCGTTTGCCGCGTCGACGATATATGTCATTCCGCCCGCGGTATGCCCTGCCGTTTCGATTGCTTTTATTTCAACGTCGGCAAGCGTGAAAACCTCGCCGTCTTTAAGTCTTACGTCGGCGGAAGTATAAGGAAAGTCGTAAATCCCCATCGCAAGCGCAAGGTTCGATTTATTCGACAGCATTTTGTCGTCGTTTTCCCCTATGTACGCTCTCACGCCCTGTTCCTTAAAATATTTCACAAGTTCGGTATGGTCGAAGTGTCCGTGCGTTACGATTAAGCCGTCGATTGACAGCCCGTTTGCTTTCACGTATTCTTCGATGGGTGCGGGATTGCCCGTCGGATCGACGATAAAACACTTGTTACCGTTACTCACGACGTAAGTGTTCGTTTGCAATTCGCCCTGAACAAACCTTCTTATAACGCAGTTACTCATTTTCTTTCTCCACGATAAGCGTGACGGGGCCGTCGTTTTCAAGCGAAATCTGCATATATGCTCCGAACTCGCCCGTCACAAGGTTTTCAAAAATATCCGAAAACTTTTTGACGGTAAGGTCGTACAATGGCTTGCTGATTTCGGGGCGCGCGGATTTATCGAAAGACGGTCGCCTGCCTTTTCTGGTGTCGGCGTAAAGCGTGAAGTTTGAAACGACCATAACGTTTCCTTTTACGTCAAGCACGGAAAGGTTCAGTTTTCCGTTTTCGTCCTCAAAAATCCTCAGGTTTGCGATTTTTTCCACGCAATAATCGACGGTTTTCTCGTCGTCGCCGTCCGAAAACGCGCAAAGGACGAGCAATCCTTTTCCGATTTGCCCGCCGCTTTTTCCGTTAATTACAATGCTTGCGCGGTTTACCCGCTGAATAATACATCTCATTTTATCTGTGTACGTCGATGACTTCCGGCAAAGTTTTCAGTTTTTTGATGACGTCTTCGACCTGATCCGTGCTTTTAACTTCCAGCATAACGGTGATTTCCGCGGTGCCGTTGTCGTTGTCCGAGCGCGCAAACGCGCCCGTAATCGATATTTTCATATTGGAAATAATCGTCGTGACCGCCGCAAGAATACCGCCCTTGTTTTCGCAATAAATCTTCAGCGAGGCAAGGAAGTTCTGACTGATTACGTCGTCCCATTTTGCCTCGATAAGCCTTTCGGGTTCCATATTTTTGACGTTGGGACAATCGACGCAGTGCACCGAAACGCCGCGCCCGCGCGACACGTATCCGACGATTTTATCGCCCGGCACGGGATTGCAACAGTGCGAAAGCCTGACCAGAAAGTCGTCGTAGCCCCTGATAAGGACGCCGTTTCCCGACGAACTTTTTCCCGTCGTCGAGGTGGTTTTGATTTCCGCAACCGGGTTTTTCGACAGCAAATCGCGCTTGAAGTAGTCGATAAGTTTGACGATAATCTGGTTTGTCGTAAGGCCTCCGAAGCCGACCGAAGCGTACAAATCGTCAATCGACGACAGCGTGTAGCGGTTCATAATATAATTGAGCCCCGCCGTGCTTAAAAGTTCCGAAAGATTATATCCGCGGCGTTTTGCCTCGCGTTCAAGCATATCTTTACCGCGTTTGATATTTTCTTCCTTCATTTCCTTTTTGAAGTATTGACGGATTTTCGTGCGCGCCGATGCGGTTTTTACGAATTTAATCCAGTCGCGGCTTGGACCTTTGCCGGAATTCGTCGTGAGAATTTCAACGATGTCGCCGGTGTTGAGCACGGTGTTGAGCGGCACGATTTTTCCGTTGACCTTCGCGCCGATACACTTGTTTCCGACCGCACTGTGGATTGCGTAGGCAAAGTCGACGGTCGTGCTGCCGACAGGCAGATTCAGCACTTTTCCTTTCGGCGTGAAAACGTAAACTTCATCGGTGAAAACGTTGCCTTCGATATTTTCCAGAAATTCGTGGCTGTCCGACGATTCGCGCTGGGTGTCCATAACTTCGCGAAGCCAGTTGATCTGGTCGTCGATTTTGGTCGCGCCGGTTTTGCCTTCCTTATATTTCCAGTGCGCCGCGATGCCGTATTCCGCGATGCGGTGCATTTCGTACGTGCGGATCTGGATTTCGAAAGTTTCCTTAAACTTCGTGATAACCGTCGTGTGCAGCGACTGATATCCGTTGGGTTTCGGCATTGCGATATAGTCCTTGAAACGCCCCGGGAGCGGCATCCACATCGTGTGAATCGCGCCAAGCACCGTATAACAATCCTGCACCTCGTTGACGATGACGCGGACTGCGGATATGTCGTAAATCTGCTCGATATTCTTCCCTTGTTTCAGCATTTTTTTGTAAATGCCGTAAAGGTGTTTTTGCCTGCCGTTGACCTCGCCCTCGATGCCGAGTTCTTGAAGTTTCGCTTTCAGCTCGTCGCAAATTTTCTCGATAAACTGCTGGCGTTCTTTGGATTTCGTCTTTATAAACTCGACAAGTTCGTAATAATCGTCGGGATAAAGATAACGCATAGCAAGGTCTTCCAGCTCGCACTTGACGAAACTTAAACCAAGTCGTCCGGCAAGCGGCGCGTAAATTTTCAGCGACTGCGTTGCGATTTTGATTTGTTTTTCGGGTTTCAGCGCGTCGAGAGTACGCATATTGTGCAAACGGTCGGCAAGTTTTATTATGATGACGCGATAATCTTTCGCCATCGCAAAAAACATTTTCCGGAGGTTTTCCGCCTGCTCGTCTTCCGCCGACACGAATTTGATTTTGTCAAGTTTCGTGACGCCTTCCACAAGTTCCAGCACTTCTTTGCCAAACTTTTGTTCAAGTTCGTCTGCGGTAACCTGCGTATCTTCCAGAACGTCGTGCAAAAACGCCGCGACGAGCGTCGATACGTCGTCGAAGCCCAAATCGACAAGGACATTCACAACGGCGCAGGGATGAATAAAGTACGGTTCGCCCGTTTGTCTTTTTTGTCCTTCGTGCGCCGCTGCCGAAAAATCGTACGCCGCCTTCAATTCCTGAAATTCGGCTTCCGAGAAATTCTTTTTAAGTTTTTGCAACAGTTCGTCCATAATACAATTTTTATCTTAATATTTAATATTTTTCAAGAAAATTATAAATTTTCGAGTTTTCAAGGTTGACTTTTGTTTTTTCGTCAAAAACAAATCCACCGTTTTCCGCGTTTTTGATCACGCCCAGTTCACACATTATGTAAAACGTCGAAAGCGCTTTGAACGGGCTGACGATTTTGTTGTCGTACAACTTGTATTTAAGCGTCGGTAAACTTGTCGCGCCCAAAAGATTTAAGCGTTTCAGCGTTTTATACACGTCGCGGTATTCGTCAATCGAACGACACCTGAACCGCCTTATTTCGTCGCCGAAAGGCGCTTCTCCCGACACCTTTATTTTCGCTTTCGACGCGCCGTTTACGTACGACAAATACTCGTCCGTGGGTTTATCCAGAAACACGATTTCGTTGTAATAAGAAAAATCGAACTTCTCGTCGGGCGACAAAACGACGGTGTTATACGGGTTCAGCGAAAACGCCCCGCCCGAAGCCGTAAGGTAAAACCCTTTCTTCGTATTAACAAAATTATAATACGAATCATAAGTAAATGCAATATATAACGTCCCGAAAATTTCGTTGCCGCGCGACGTGTTGTTTGCAGGTTTCTTGGTTTTTTCCGCAAGAAAACTTTCAAGGTGCAGATATTCGATTGCGGATATTTCCGGGTTTTCCTTTTCAACGCTTTCGACGCTGTGACTTTTCACAACCGCCTGCGTGTAAACTTTTGAGCGGAAAGTTTTGTTTTCAAGCGACAAAATATAGTTCAGTCCGTTTTTGTATTCTTTGAAGTTTTTCATCGCAGAAAACGCCACGACTTCAACGTCTTTTTTCGGGTTTGCTTTCAGATGTTCGGTGTTCCCGATTTCCGAAAAGTCGTATTTTTGGTTTCTCGCAAGGAACAGCGGCTCGGGGTTCATAAAGCCGAACGGCTCCAACCTTCTGACGTCGGTGACAGTAGCGAAATCAATGCTTTCGTCATATTCAAGGTCATACAAAACTTCGGGCAAAAAACACGAAATATCATAAGTTTTTTTGACGTATTCGTTAATTTTTGACGTAAAAATGTCAAAGCCGTCTTCCGTCACCGACACGCCTGCCGCTGCCGAATGACCGCCGAAACCGACAACGTAGTCCTTCACGCAGGACAAGCAATCGAAAATATTAATCTTTGAAATGCTTCTTGCGCTGCCCTTCAAAAGCCCGTCTTCCGTAAACGTAAAAAGCATAACGGGACGGTTAAAAACTTCGGCAAGCTTCGACGCGGCAATGCCCAGAACGCCGATATTCCACGACTTGTCGTACATTGCGATGACGCGGTTTTCGACAAGATCGTAAGACTTCAACTTTTGCATAATGTCCGCGACGACCTTTTCGCACAAAATCTGTCGCTCCTTGTTGACTTCTTCCAGTGTTTCCAGAATTTTGTCAACGACTTTTTCGTCGTCCGACGTGAATAACGACACGACCGGCGTTGCGTCACGAAGCCTTCCCAGCGCGTTAATCCGCGGGGCGACTTTGAACATAATATCTTGGGACGTAATGGTTTCCTTTTTAAGGCACGCGGAAATACGTCTTGCGTACAAAACTCTGCCCGCGTTCATCTGGTCAAGCCCGAGTTTTGCGATTATGCGGTTTTCACCGACAAGCGGCACGATGTCCGCAATCGTTCCGAGCGCGGCGATTCCAACATATTTCAACGCTTCGTCAAGCCCTGCAATCGCCTGTATAAGTTTGAACACGACGCCCGCGCCGCAGTAATCCGAAAAAGATTTTCTGTCGACTTTCGGATTCAGCACGATGCCGTCGGGGATAAGTTCCGGAATCGGTTCGTGATGGTCGGTAACAACGACGTCGATTCCCATGTCCTTTATGCACTTCACTTCGTTTTTGGACGTTATGCCGCAGTCGACGGTGATAACAAGGTCGATACCTTCGTTTTTCGTCAGGTCTTCGACAACGATGTCGTGCAAGCCGTAGCCGTCGGAATGGCGGTTGGGGACGTAATACGAAACCTTGTCGATTTTATCCTTTAAGAAGGTGTACAGAATCGAGATTGCGGTAAGCCCGTCGCAGTCGTAGTCGCCGTAAATAAGCACGCTTTCGTTAAGCGAAATCGCCTTGTTTATGCGTTCGACGGCGGCGTTCATTCCGTACAGTTCAAACGGGTTTATGAAGTCGGATTTGTCGGGACTCAAAAACTTTTCGGCGGCTTCGACCGTGTTCACGCCGCGCGACGACAAAAGCCTTGCAACGGGTTTACTTATGCAAAGTTTTTTTGAAAGTTCGTCCGAAAGCGTGTCCGTATATTCTTGTCTTTTAAGATATTTTACCGCCATTTTTTCGTAAAAATGTATAAAAAAACCCTCTGAACGAGGGTTTTTTTAATTATTTCATTGCTTTGTATTTTGCATATTGTTTTGCGCGATACTTCAAAATACCGTTCTGCATCGCAGCCCACAACGGCGCCGCAAGGAACATCGACGAGTACGTACCTGCAAGCAAACCGAACAAAATCGGAAGCGTGAAGTGGCGCATCGAAACAACGCCGAGAGCCGTAAGCATAATGACCATAATAAGCGTCGTAAGCGACGTGAACATCGTACGGTTGAAAGTCATTGCGACCGCTTCGTCCGCAACGTCGTTATAAACGATTTTGTTTTTGTCATACAACTTTTTACGTTCGCGCACGCGGTCGAAAACGATAATCGTGTTGTTGATCGAATACGCAACGACGGTGATAACCGCGGCGATGAAACTGCTGTTTATGGGTATGCGACAGATAACCGTAAGACATACCATAATAAACACGTCGTGCAACAGCGCAAGGACAGCCGCAACGCCCGAGAGCCACTCGAACCTGATAATGATATAAACAAGAATCAGGATAAGAGCGATGCCAACCGACAAGAAGGCTTTTTTGACAAGGTCTGCGCTTGCGGTCGAACTTCTGTTGGTGTAGTCGACCTTCACGCCGAACTTGCTTTCAAGCGCGGCTTTTGCAGAGTCGTTAATTTCCTTCATTTTGGTTGCGTCGGAGTTGACGTTTTTGTACTGCACGCGGATACCGTTTTGTCCGCCCGTGGTAACGCCCTGGATATAGTCGACGTTATGAATGCCCTTTTCTTTCAGGATTTCAAGGACTTCTTGTTCGTTCTTGGTGTTGTCTTCGATCATAACGGTCATTTCCGTACCGCCGGTGAAGTCGATACCCAGACCGAAGCCCGTTGCCGCGTCGGTTTTCGCGCCGGTCACCGCAAACACGATGACGAACACGCAAATGATAAGCGCGGGAGCGATGCACCAGAACGGAAGTTTTTTGGAAATTTTCAAATCAAGGAGTTTTTGTTGTAATTTATTCATTATGCTGCCTCCTTGTCGCTTCTTTTAAGCATATAGAGTCTGGGATTATTCATATTATCGAACGCGCCCAAAAGACTTATGTTGAGCCTTGTGATCAGCAACGCCGTGAACATCGAAACGAGAATCGAAATAAACAACGTGACCGCAAATCCGACGATGGAAGTGCCACCGAAAATCCACATTACGATTGCGCCGATAAGCGTCGTGACGTTACTGTCGATAACCGCAACCGCAGCCCTTCTGAAACCGCGGGAGATAGGACCGCCCTGGCTTGTGATCTTGCCGTCGCTGCCGCGCTGGGGTTTCAGGAACAAATTGTCGCTGCCGAGAAGTCCCGACCTGTATTCGTCCTTGATACGTTCAAAGATAATAATGTTCGCGTCGACCGCCATACCGATACCGATGATGATACCCGCAATACCCGGGAGCGTGAGCTGTACCCACGGAAGCACCGAGCACAGGAACAATACGAGTTCGATGTAGGCAAGAAGCGCCATATCCGCCATAAGACCGAACATTCCGTAAAGTGCAACCATGAAAATCATAACGAGAACAATACCTACGATACCCGCGATAAGGCTTGAACGGATTGCCGTCGTGCCAAGCGTCGGGCTGACGATGTTGGTCTCTCGGACGGTCATATCGACGCCGAACGTACCTGCCTGCAAACGAGTCGCCATGTCGTACGCTTCTTCGTAAGTGTAGCCGCCGGTCGTGGAACTGCTGCCCTGTTTGATGACGGCTTGTCCGTTTGAAATTTCGGAACTGACCGAAACGCTCATAAGTTTTTCGCCGTTGATGTAAATATCCAAGGATTTACCGACGTTATCTTTCGTTGCGGTGGCAAACGCCTTCGTGCCTTCCGCATTGAATTGCAACGAAATGACGTAAGTGCCGTTGTTCTTTTCGGTATCGGCTGCAACGCCGACGTTTTTCAAGTGCTTGCTGCCTACGATATAAACGGTTTTTTCGTCGTCTTGTTTCGTGATTTTCAGCGACGCGGGACGACCGATAAGGTCGAATACGCGCTCGGGATCGTCAACGTCGGGGATTTCAACGGTGATCGTGGGGTTGCCCGTCGTGTTGTAAGTTACTACGGATTCGGTATAACCTTTTGACGTGAGCAAGTCTTCCATACTTGCTTTGACGCCGTCAAGACGGATTTTCAATTCGTCCGCGGTGAGAGTTTCTCCGTCGGGTGCTTTCACGTCGAATACGGCAGAAACGCCGCCCGCAAGGTCAAGTCCGAGTTTTATTGAACGCGCATAGCCGGTGTAATCGTACATCGATTTGCCGATGGGGAACGTGGGCACGAATGCAAACACCATTCCGAGGACCAACAAAATGCACGCAATAGTAAAAATCGCAATTGATTTTTTCTTATTCAAAGGTCGTGGCCTCCTAAAATAATAAAAGTTACTCAAATATTATATAATTAAATACTCAATCCGTCAAACGAATACAAAAGATAAATGAATTTAAGCCGAATATTAAAGTAATTTTTAAGAAACTTCCACCCTTATCAAAACATTTTTCGAAAAAACAAAAATATCCGCAAAATTTTTGCGGATAGAAATACTATGATAAAAATCTTTATTTCGATAACGATTTTTCGCTTTTTATAAAACGGTAACCCTTCCGGGCGATACGTCATAAACTGCGCTTTTGACCAATCATTTTACGCTAAAAGCGAAAATGCTTGTCTTTTGCTTGTTTATTCCTTTTCCCCACGGGTACACAGTATCCCGCGGGGTCCCCGTTAGACTCCTCAGAATGACACAAAAAACTTTCCCTATAAAACGGCGAGAATTTAATTAAAATATTACCCGAAGAATCCGAAAATTTGATGAATTTTTGGGGTTCTTGACGGGTTCCGAAAATCCTAGTGTACGCGTCGCAAATCTCACTTTTGACCAAACAAACTCTTTTTATTCATTTGTTTGTCTTTTGCTCGTTTGCTCCTTCTCCCCAAAAGTACAAAAGTATCTTTTGGGGTCCCCTTTTTCACGATTTTTCGGGTTCAGGCAAAACGCCGAAAAGTCGCTAATTTTCGGATTCTTCCACGGCGTAGATGGCAAGCGAACACTCTAAACGATGCCTCATCATCTCGCAACTCAGCTTGTACGGCTTCGTCAGGTCGTGATTGAAGTTATAGCTGTTCGCGACGCAACCGCCGCTGCAATAATACTTCGCGGGACACTTTCCGCAATCTTCCTTGGAATACACGTTGATATTTTCAAAGGTTTTCTGGATATCGCGGTTGAACGTGCCGTCCATAACGTTGCCCATAAAGAATTTTCCGTCGCCGCCTGCAAACTGGTGACACGGGAAAATGTCGCCCGTCGGCGTGACCGCAACGTACTCTTTGCCCGCGCCGCAACCGGTGAGCCTTTTCGCAACGCACGGACCGTTTTTAAGGTCGATCATATAATGGAAGAAATTGAACCATTTGTCGCCCTTTCTTCTTTCGATATATTCTTCCGACAACTCGTCATACTGCTTAAAAATTTCGGGCAGGTCTTTTTCGTGCAATGCAAGCGGACTGTCGTCGGGCAAAACCACGGGTTCAATTGAAATCTGGTCAAACCCTTCGTCGTTCAGCACAAGGACGTCGCGCGAAAAGTCGACGTTATTTTGTGTAAAAGTGCCACGGATATAGTAACGCTTGTCGCCCCTGACCGCGCGGAATTTTTTGGCGTTTTTCAGCGCGATGTCGTAACTTCCCTTGCCGTTCGGCGTGACGCGGAGTTTATCGTGAATTTCACGTCTGCCGTCGATGCTGATAACTACGTTATCCATCTCTTCGTTAAGGTATTTTATCGCGTCGTCGTTCAGAAGGACGCCGTTGGTCGTCAAAGTAAATCTGATATCTTTGCCCAAAGACTTCGCCTTTTCCTTGCCGTACGCCACGATTTTTTTGACGTTATCGAGATTCATCAGCGGTTCGCCGCCGAAAAAGTCGACTTCCAGGTTATGGCGTTTCCCGGAATTTGCAAACAGGAAATCGAGCGCGGCTTTGCCGACTTCAAACGACATATAGTCGCGCGGGGTGTTGTACGTGCCGTCTTTTGCAAAGCAGTAACTGCACCTTAAATTGCAGTCGTGGCAGATATGCAGACACATCGCCTTGATTTCCCCCGACGACGGAAGATTTATCCTGACTTCGGGCGCGTTTAAGACGCCGTCTTTTTCAAGAAGGTCAAGTTCCGCGTCGATTTCTTTCAGGTCGGACTCCGACAATTTCAGAAAACGCTTGTTTTCGTCGTCCGAAAGCTGCTGATATCTTTTTTTTGACACTAAAAAAGCAGCCTCGTCCACGTTATGCAGACTGCCGCTTTCTACGTCCCATACAAAGTAAAGCGGGTTACCTTTATGGGTATAGGTAAAACAATGTACCATTATTTGCTCTCTTTTTTGGTGTTGATCCTTTCTTCGCGTTGCGCGCAACTTTGATTGCCGACCGTGCAGCTGGTTTTGCAAGCCGATTGGCAGCTGCTGTTGCATTCTCCGCAACCGATTTTGCCTTCTTTATGTAAGCAAGATTTTACGACGGTGTTAACGTGTTTCATAATAGCCTCCGAAATTTCAAAAGTTAAATAAATTATACACTATATTAATTATTAGCGCAAGTAAAAGTCGCACTTTCCGTCACATTTTGTCAAGTTCGTAGCCGTGTTTTTGGCTTTTGCCGTACTGACGGTCGAAATTTTCCTTGTTTTTACGCATGTATCTTTCGTAAAGTTCCTTCGCGTCCATGCCGCTGTGAATGCACGCCGCGGTGAAAAAATGCAGGATATCGACAAGCTCGTCTTTGACGTTATCGTCGTTCACGGGCTTCGGGTTTTTCCACCATTTGAAGTTGACTTCCGCAAGGAGTTCCGCAAGTTCGGATACGATTGCAAGCACTTCTTTTTGTATCCACTCTTCCTTTGAAAATTCAAGATTTCGGTTTTTGATAAGGTCGCTGTCAAAAAGGTTCTGCATGTAAAAAATGCGTTCCAGCATTTCCATTTCTTCAAACTGTTTTTCCATTAAAAATACCTCATTTGCAAAAAATTTCGTTAATTTTTCAGAATATCCAACAGATTTTTGTCAATTCTCGGACCGACGTATCCGACTGTCGCCTTTGACAAATCGTAATTCACGTCGATGGCTTTTCGCACGTCATCGGGAGTTACCGCGTCGATTTTCCCGATAAGCTCTTCGACGTCGGCGACTTCGCCCGTGAGCAGCGCGTGTTTACCCAAAAGGTTCATGTTTCCGATGCTTGTTTCCAGCCCGAAAACAAACGCGCTTTTTATCTGCGCTTTGCCGCGCAAAAACTCGTCGTCGGTAAGCCCCGTGCGCTTCACTTCTTCGATTTCCTTTCTCACGGCTTCCAAAGCGCGCTCGACGTTTTGCACGTTCGTTCCGAGATAAATCATACCGTGTCCCGCTTGTTTGTATGCCGAAAGGTATGAATATACCGAATACGCAAGCCCCAGCCTTTCGCGGATATGCTGATACAGTCTTCCGCTCATGCCGAATCCGAATGCGGAGTTGAAAATTTTCACGGCGTTGAACGTTTCGTCGTTATACGACGTTGACGGGAACAGAATATTTATGTTGCTTTGCTCGATTTTTTTGAATTTTTTGACGTAAACGCTGTGGGTTTCGGGGACGTCGATTTTCCTTTTTTTGGACTTTATCCTTGTAAAATTCCCGATAAAATACTTTTCTACGATTTCGTCGACCTTTTCAAAACAGACGTTGCCGGCAACCGCAATCACGGTATTGTCGGCGGTATATCTTTCGTCCATATATCTGAAAACGTCGTCGCGCGTGAATGATTTTACGTTTTTCGCACTGCCCAGAATCGGGCGCGCCAAGGGGTGACCTTTGTAAAAAGCCGTCGACGCGATTTCGTACGACAAATCGTCGGGCGTGTCGTTGCACATTGCGATTTCTTCCAGAATGACGCCCTTTTCTTTTTCAAGCTCGTCCGCGGGAAACACGCTGTTGAAATATATGTCCGACAAAATATCGGCGCAGTTTTCAAAGTCGTTATCGACGCACTGAATGTAATAACAAGTTGCGGTTTTTGAAGTGTATGCGTTAATGTTCGCGCCCATTGCGTCGGTGTCGGCAACGATGTCGAATGCCGTGCGACGTTTCGTGCCCTTGAACATCGTGTGTTCGATAAAATGCGAAAGCCCGTTCGTCTTTGGCGTTTCGTTGACGCTGCCCGTGTTTACGAATACGCCTATCGACACGCTGTGAAGCTCGGGCATGTCGTAATACGCAAGAGTTAATCCGTTTTTATATTTTTTTAATTTTTTCATATTTGATATTTTATCATAAGGCGCGACTATTTTCAATCAAAATCGCATTGAAATTAAATTACGTCGGACACCGCCGCCGCCTCGAAACCCGACGCTTTCACGTATTCCAGAATTTTCGGCAACGCTTCGAGCGTGTGCGCCGTCGGATGCATCAGAATAAGGTCGCCCGCGGCAAGGTCTTTTATCGCGCGGGAAAACGTGAGCGACGAGTTTTTGTCCCGCCAGTCTACGGTGTCTCTTGTCCACATTATCACCTTGTAGCCGTACTCGTCGCAAACCTTGTTCATATTATCGCCCATTTCCCCCGAAGGCGGCGCAAACAGCCGCGACGGCTCGCGCCCCGTGATTTCTTTCAGCAACCGTTCGGTAACGAGAATTTCCTTTTTGTTTTCTTCCTTGCTCAGTTTTTTGTGGTTTTTATGATTATATCCGTGATTTCCGAGTTCGAACCCCATGTCCGAAAGTTTTCTGACAACGTCGGGATTGGCAGCCGCCCAACTGCCGCCGATAAAAAACGTCGTGTTGAAATTATATTTTTTGAAAAGTTCCGCCATCGGCAGGACGTACTCCGTCCCCCAATACACGTTTATCATAAGACAGATTTTTCTTTCTTCGCGTGAGCCTTTGTATATCGGCGCATAGGTTTCTTTTTCTTTCTGCACCGCATAAAACCCGCCCGAAAACGCCCCGACGACGACAATCGCAAGCATAAAAACAATCGCAACGTTTGAAAGCAACTCATACTTTTTCGCTTTTTTCATACGAAAGTATATGAGATTATTAAATTAAATATGTTTTTTCAATCATTGTTTCCCTTCCGGGAGATTGCCACGTCGCTACGCTCCTCGCAATGACATAAAAAAAGTACGTTCATCCTTTGAAGTTTTATTTCCCCAAAACAAAAGCACCCGTACGGGTGCTTTAATAACTCGTCGTAAAAGGCGAGAATTTGATGGATTTTTGGGGTTCTTTGCGGGTTCAGAAAATCCTAGTGTACTTGCGTACACGGATTTTCGGGTTCCGCAAAAACGCCGAAAAGGCGCAAATTATCGCCTTTTACACACGGGACATGTATTCACCCGTGCGCGTATCAACCCTTATAGTATCGCCCTGGTTCACGAAGAAAGGCACCTGGATGATATAGCCGGTTTCAAGCGTTGCGGGTTTGCTGCCGCCGGTTGCCGTGTCGCCCTTTACACCGGGTTCGCAGAAAGTGATTTCCAGTTCGACAAAGTTAGGCGCTTCGACGGAGATGGGGCTGCCGTTGAAGAAAGCGATGTTTGCGGTCATATTTTCCTTAATGAAGTTGAGCGTATCGCCAAGCAGGTCTTTCATGATGGGGATTTGTTCATACGTATCCTGATCCATGAAGTAGTAAAGTTCGCCGTCGTTGTAAAGGTATTGCATTTCTTTACGCTCGATATGAGCAAGCTCGAACTTATCGACGGGGTTGAAAGTACGCTCCAAAACAGCGCCCGTAATAATGTTTTTAATTTTGGTGCGGACGAATGCCGCTCCTTTGCCGGGTTTAACGTGCTGGAAATCTACGATAATGAAGATATTGTTGCCGTCTTGAAAGGTGATACCTTTTCTGAAATCGCCCGCAGTAACAAATGCCATAAGAACCTCCTGTATTTTACAAAATCAATAGTTTTTTATCCAAGCGACTGATGACGTTGCATCCGTCGTTTTCAACAATAATCAGATCTTCGATTCTCACGCCGTACAAGCCTTCCATATAGACGCCCGGCTCAACCGTGACGACCATATTCTTTTTGAGTACGGTTTCGGAAGTCGAGTTTTCAAAAGGATGCTCGTGAATTTCAACGCCGACGCCGTGTCCGGTGCTGTGGGTGAAATAATTGTCAAGCCCTTTCGATTTAAGGTATTCGCGCGCGGCTTTGTCAACGTCCGACGCTTTCACGCCGGCGTGCACCGCTTCGATGCCTTTATAGTTTGCCTGCAAAACCGCTTCGTAAACGTCCTTGAAATCGTTTCCGGGATCGCCGAAAGCGAACGTCCTTGTGATGTCGCTGCAATAGCCCTTGTATTTGCAACCGAAGTCGATTGTAACGGGCATGCCTTCTTTGAGGCGGGTGTCGCCCGCGTGAGCGTGCGGCTTGCTGGTGTTTGCGCCGAATGCGACGATCGTCGTGAACGCAAGACCGTCCGCGCCGAGCTTACGCATCTGATATTCGAGTTCCGAAGAAAGTTGTTTTTCGGTAACGCCCGCTTTGACTTTTTTAAGCATTCTCGTGAAAGCCTTGTCGTTGATTGCCGCCGCTTTTTTGATGAGCAAAAGTTCCTCACGGGTTTTTACCATGCGCGCTTCGTCCAGAGCGTTATCGACAGGCACGAGTTGTACGCCGTCGAAAGCGTTTGCCATCGCCGAATAGGTGTTGAAAGAAACGTATTTCCCCTCAAAACCCAAAGTTTTTATATTAAACTTCCGGACGTATTCAGCAATCGTCGAAAAGACGTTGCTGCTTTTCACCGTTACGACTTCCGCAAGGTCGCCGCAGGCAGCCGTCGCTTCTTCGGTGTAGCGGCTGTCGGTGAAGTACAACGCAGAGTCTTTCGTCAGAAGAATGAAAGCCGCGTCGTTAATATACCCCGAAAGATAAAAAGTGCCGGGTTCCGACGTGATGAGCGCGCCGTCAACGCCTTTGAATTTTTTGAAAATCGCATTCAAGTTTTTCATAACGTATATTATAACACAATATCTTGTACTTTGTAAAACGTTTCGGACGCAAAAGGCAAGTTAAACAAGCCGAAAATACTCGTCTTTCATTGTTTTTGCGTCTTCCGCCTGCGTGCCCGCGCTTTCCGACAAAACGTAAGGCGTGAGTTTGTAATCGAAAAACACCCTCGCAAGGGGCGGAAATTCGGGACCGTAAACGTCGTCGTCGAAAGTCAGATGCCTGACCTCGCCCTTGCCGCTAAACATAATTTTTGAAAAGTGAACGTGCATGTTTTCCGTCTTTTCGCGGCCGACACCGTTCAAAAGCTTTTTGATGACGTTTTCGTAGTCTTCATAGGTTTTAAGCCCGCCGAGAGAGCGCGCGTTAAGATGACCGAAATCAATGCAGGGATAATAACTTTCGTCAATGTTGGAGATACGAATTATCTCGTCCAAATCGCCGATTTGTGCAAATTTTCCCATTGTTTCGGGACAAATTATGAAATTTTCGTATCCTTCGGATTTTTTGACGTCCTTAAAAATCGTCAGTCGTTTTATGATGTTTTCAAGCGCGACTTCGCGTTTTTGCTTGGTTTCCGTACCGCTGTGGAAAACAACCCTGTTGCCGCCCATAAACCCCAGAATTCTCATGCTGTCCAGAAGGTAATTAAACCCGTTTTTTTCGCCCTTTTCGTCGTCGGGATTTGCAAAGTTTATGAAGTACGGAGCGTGCGCCGTGATTTCCACGCCGTATTTTTGCGCCTCGGCGCCGATGAGTTTTGCGGTGTTTTCGCCCATAAGGACGCCTTTGCCGAAAGAGTATTCGTAAATATCTAGTCCTCTTTCTTTCACCCATTTCGGGGCTTCGACCGTCGATTTATGTCCTTCGTTGTAAAAGCTTTCGCTGTTTCCGCTTGGTCCGAATTTTATCATAAGTTCCTGTTTGTCATTTTCGCGACTTCCAGGTCCTTTCCGATCTGATCGCGAACTTCCCATTCCGAATTGAATTTTTTAATATCGCGGATTTTGCTGTAAAAATACACGGTGATATATTTATCGTACAAATTTCCCTTGTAATCCACCAAAAAACTTTCGATTGTCAAAGAGTAGTCGTTGAAAGTCGGCTTGCTGCCGATATTCGTGACGGAATTGTAAATATATCCGTCCACTTCGACCGTCGTTGCGTAAACGCCTTCCCGAATAACCGCTTTTTCGTCGGGAAGGAAAAGGTTTGCCGTCGGAAAACCGAATTCGCGACCGCGCCCGAAACAATGCACGACGTCGCCAGAAATCATATAAGGACGCCCCATAAGCTGGTTTGCAAGGCGCATGCGCCCTTCCGACAGATATTTCCTGATTAAATTGCTACTGATTTTGTCGCCGTTGTCCGTGCAAAGATACGGCACGATTTTCAGCGGAATTCCACGCGTTTTCAGGTAATATTTCAAAAAATCCACGTCGCCGCTGCCCTTGTAGCCGAAAGTATAGTCCGCGCCGCAAACGACGGCTTTTACCTTGAAATTCATCGCAATGCTTACGATGAAATCTTCGCGAGAGGTGCGTGCGTATTCATAATCCATCGTTTTGCCGATGACGACGTCCACTCCGAGTTCCTCAAAAATTCTCGTGCGTTCCTCAAACGTGAACACCATTTTCGTGTCCCGACCGTAATAAGAGAACGGATTGTTTCTGAAAGTGAACACGGCAAGTTCGATACCCATATCGTCCGCAAGTTTTTTTGCTTCCGAAATAAGATGAACGTGTCCCCTGTGCACGCTGTCGAATAATCCGAGCGCAAGCACTATTTCTTTGTCGTAACTTTGTTCGACGATTCTCATAAAAGCCTCGTTCTGACAGTAAGGCAGCCGTTTTCTTCGACGCCGATTCCCAGAAGTTCGCCCCTGACGTAAACGGTAAAGTTGCCTTCGGGCAGTTTTCTGAGTTTGACCTTAACCCCGTTCAGAACTTTTTCCGACAGCGGCTCCGGCACGTTGAAACGCTTGAAGTCCGAAAGGAAAAATCCGACGGGCAAAATATATTTTTCGGGATTTTCGCTGATTTCGTCAAACGTTACCGCGTCCGCGATTTCAAACTTTCCCGATTTCAATCTTATTATAAACGACATGTACCCGACCGTGCCGAGCGCAGCCGCGATATCTCTCACGATGCTTCTTACGTAAGTCCCCGACGAGCAGGTTATTTCAAAAACGAAATTGCCGTCTTCGACGTATAAAAGTTCGATGTTAAAAATTTCGACTTCGCGCGCGGAAAGCGTGAAATCTTTGCCTTCACGCGCCAAGTCGTACGCACGTTTTCCGTTGACGGAAATGCTGCTGTAATTTGGCGGCAGTTGTGCAATTTTCCCGATAAATTTCGGCAAAACTGCCAAAATTTCTTCTTTTGTCGGGATTTTGTCGCAAGTTTTTGTAACTTTTCCGAAACTGTCCAAAGTGTCGGTTTCGAAGCCGAACTTAAACCCTGCGCGATAAACTTTCACGCTTTCGTCGGTGTACGGAAACAGCCTTGCACCTTTGCCGATCGCAACGGGAAGCACGCCCGCTCCGCCCGGATCCAACGTGCCGAGATGACCGACTTTGACCTTTTCGCCGTAATGTTTTTTCAGGATTCCCCTGACTTTCACAACGACGTCGGACGAGGTCATAAACGATGGTTTCAATACGTTGATAAATCCGTCGGGCATACTAAATCTCGTCCCTTGCAGATTTCAGAAGTTTGTCGACGACGTCTTCGTAATAGCCCGAAAGCCTGCAACCGGCAGCCCTTTCGTGTCCGCCCCCTCCGAACGTTACGGCAATAGCAGACGCGTCGTAAGGCGCTTTCGTGCGGATACTTACCTTGTAATACTTATCCCCGACTTCGCTCACCGCAAACGCGACTTTCACGCTTGCGACGTCGATAAGTTCGTTGATAATGCCGTCGGTGAAAGCCGTCGAAGTGCCGGTTTCCGAAAAGTCCGTCGTCTTAAAGGTCATTATGCCGATTTGTCCGTCGTCGAAAAACCTTGTATTATTCATTGCGCGGGCTTTCAGCTTATAGCGACCTTCGGTCTGCGACTTCATCATCGTGTAAATTATAAAGTGGCTGTCAACGCCGTACGCAAGCAGTTTCCCCGCGACTTCCAGCGTGTTTTTTGTTGTATTGTCAAAAGAGAACGCGCCCGTATCCCCGACTATTGCCGAGAACAAAAGCGTCGCGATTTCTTTGTCGAACAGGTCGCGTTTTGCGTTTTCGGACAAGCACGAAATCACGTCGGTCATAATCTCCGCAGTTGCGCCCGCGTTTGCGTCGCACACCGTGAAGTCGGCAAAGTTACGGTTTGTTTTGTGATGGTCGATGACAAGCGTTTTTTTTGCGTTTTTGAAATATTTCCCGGCGACGTTGAAGCGGTCGGGATCGTTGCAGTCGACGGCAACGCAAACGTCGTATTTTTTGAACTTGTCGCCTTCGCACTCGTTGACGACTTTTACCGAAGGTAAAAACATCAGTCTTTCGGGCGGATTGTCGTCGCAATACACGTCGCATCTTTTCCCAAGTTTTTTGAGCGCAAGACGAAGCGACAGCGCGCTGCCGAGAGTGTCGCTGTCGGGATTTACGTGGCACAAAAGCGCGACGCTTTCAGCCCCGTCGAAAAAGGAAACGAATTTATAAATCACCGATTTTTCAATCATTTTGTTCCTTATCGTGAATTTCCTTCAATAATTTATCGATTTTCATACCGTACTCGATACTCGTGTCGAGGATAAAGGTAAGTTCGGGCATATTTCTTATATCCATTGCGGATTTAAGCTCGTTCCTGATGAAGCCCGACGCGTCGTTCAGCACTTTGAGTGCGCCCTTTACGTCGTCGATATTGAGCATACTGACGTACACTTTTGCGAATTTAAGGTCGGAAGTCGTGCGGGCGGACGTAACGCTGATGAGCCCGCCTTTCAGACGGGGATCGGACAATTTATTGTTGATTATCTCTGCCGTGCGACGCTCGATTTCCGAATTTATCCGCGCGATTTTACTATTCATTGATTTGCTCCATTACGTACGCTTCGATCACGTCGCCTTCCTTGATGTCGTTGAAGTTCTGAATACCCATGCCGCATTCATAGCCTCTTGCGACTTCCTTGACGTCGTCCTTGAAGCGTTTAAGACTGCTGAGTTCGCCTTCGTACACAAGCGTATTGTCGCGGTACAGGCGGACTTTTGCGTTTCTGACGATTTTGCCGTCCGTGACGTAGCAACCTGCGACCGTGCCTGCGCCCGTGATGCGGTAAACCTGACGGACTTCGGCGTTGCCCAGAATGTTTTCACGGAATTTCGGCGCAAGCATACCCTTGATTGCGGCGTTGACGTCGTCGATTGCGTCGTAGATAACGCGATAAAGTCTGATGTCGATGTTCGAGCGTTCCGCACTTGCTTTCGCTTTTGCGTCGGGACGTACGTTGAAGCCGATTATGATCGCGCCGCTTGTCGATGCAAGCATTACGTCGGATTCGTTGACCGCGCCGACCGCGCCGTGAATGACCGAAATCTTGACCTCGTCGTTGGACAGTTTTTCAAGGGATTGTTTGACCGCTTCCACGCTGCCCTGAACATCGGCTTTGATGATGATATTAAGGGTTTTGGTTTCGCCTTTCTTGATTTGCGCGAAGATGTCGTCCAGCGACGTCGACGCTTTCATATTGTTCATTTCGTTGCGAAGTTTCATGATACGTTCGCTTACGACCTGTTTTGCGAATTTTTCGTCCTGAACGACGGTGATGGGATCGCCCGCATTAGGCACTTCCGAAAATCCGAGCACAGATACGGGAACGGACGGACCTGCCGATTTCACGTTTTTGCCCTTGTCGTCGATCATGCCGCGGATTTTCCCGGTGCAAGTGCCGGCAACGACAAAGTCGCCGACGTGCAACGTTCCGTTTTGTACGAGGACGGTTGCAAGAGGTCCTTTGCCTTTGTCAAGTTTCGCCTCGATAATGCTGCCTTTTGCGGAGCGGTTCGGGTTTGCTTTCAATTCCAGAATATCGGACACAAGAAGTATCGTTTCCAGAAGTTCGTTCACGCCTTCGCCCGTTTTTGCGCTGACGTATACGACGGGAGTCGTGCCGCCCCACGCTTCGGGAACGAGATCGTATTCGGTGAGTTGTTGCAAAACTCTTTCGGGTTGTGCGCTCGGTTTATCGATTTTGTTTACCGCGACGATAATCGAAACGCCGGCGGTTTTCGCGTGGTTGATTGCCTCGACCGTCTGCGGCATAATGCCGTCGTCGGCTGCAACGACAATGACCGCGATGTCCGTAACGAGCGCGCCTCTTAAACGCATGCTCGTGAACGCTTCGTGTCCCGGGGTATCGAGGAACGTAATGTTTCTGCCGTTCAGCGACACGGTGTAAGCGCCGATATGCTGCGTGATGCCGCCCGCTTCGCCCGACGCAACGCTGCTCTTCCTGATGTAGTCGAGAAGGGAGGTTTTGCCGTGGTCGACGTGTCCCATAATGGTGATGATCGGGGGACGCGAAACTTTGTCGGCGTCGGTGTCGTTTTCTTCGTCGCGGATATCTTCAAGTTTGTCTTCCGCGGTCTTTTCGGGTTCGTACGAAAGCGTGACTCCGAGTTCTCCCGCAACAAGGTCTGCGGTGTCAAAGTCGATGACGTCGTTTATCGTCTTCATTATGCCCAAAAGCATAAGTTGTTTCAGAATTTCGCTGCCCGTCTTTCCGATTTTCTCGGAAAGTTGTTTGATCGAGATAAACTCGGTCGTGATGACAGCCTTATCTATGGTTGTGGTTTCGGTGATGTTGAAGCCGTTTTTCTTCGGACGTTTTTTAAGGTAACGTCCGCTTTGCGTGCTTTCGCCTTCCTCGTCGATATTGCCGAGGTTATCTTCAACGATAAAGCCGCGCCTTATCAGCGACTTTTTGTTCTGAGCCTTTTTGTCGTCCTGCTGAGAGCCTGCTTTCTTTTGCGGAGCGGCGTTCCCCTTAAAGCCCTTGTTGTTTGCGTTTGCGGGAGGCGGCGGAGGCGTCGCGCCCATTCTGGGCTTCTGGAAACCGCCCGTCTGCTGTTGCGGACGCGCGTTGTTTTGTCCCTGCGGACGATTATTATTGTTGAAACCTGCGCCTTGCGGACGATTTTGTCCCTGCGGACGGTCCTGACGAGGTTTTCTGTCGTCTTGTGTGAAAATGCGTGTTTGTACGACGGGCTTTTGTTCGGTCTTTGCCGCTTCGGGTTTCTTTGCGGGTGCTTGCGGCGCTGCGGGAGCCGCAACCTCTTCTTTGACTTCGACGGGTTTTTCGGGCACGACCTCGGGTTTTTCTTCTTCCTTTGCCTTTGCCGCGGCTTCTTCTTCCGCCTTTTTCTTTTCGGCTTCTTCCTTTTGGATTCTCAAAAGTTCTTCCGCCTCTTTTCTTCTTTCTTCTTCGGCGCGTCTTTCCTCTTCCTCACGCACTTTTTTCGCCTTGATTTCAAGGATATTATCGGTGAGCGCGCGAAGTTTTACGGAAAGTTCCGTCAGTTTTTGAAGCGCTGGAGATACGACGTCGGTTTTTACCGAGCCGAGTCCTTTCGTACCGCCTTCATAATTTTTCGCATTATTTTCTGCCATTAAATTACCTCCGCTATTTCGCATTTTCAATTATAGCATTCGCAAGGCTGACGTCGGTTACGGCGACCACCTTGCAGTTTTGTTTTTTGAATATTTCCTCAATCGTGCCGTTTTCAAGGGTGACGACGGGAGAGTTTGACCTTTCGGCGTAGTTTTTTATCCGTTTTGCGGTGTTTTGCATTGCGTCCGCGCCAAGTACGATGACGGGCACGCTTTTTTTCATTAAAATGCGCTCCGTCCCGAACACGATTTTGTTCGCGCGGGCGGCGAACCCCAGATAACTACGAATTTTGTCCGAGTTTTGCATATTCTTCCTTTAAGGATTCGTAAACTTCGTCCGAAAGTTTTTCCTGAAACACTCTGTCAAAAACGCGTTTTTTAACGCATTTCTCAAAGCATTCGGGATTTTTGCAGACGTACGCGCCGCGCCCCGCTTTTTTGCCGGTAAGGTCGATTGAAACGCCGTCCGCACCTTTTACGACGCGGATAAGGTCGGGCTTTTCAAACATATTTCGGCATACGACGCACATGCGCGACGGGATTTTCTTAGGCATTTTCGTTCTCCGCCGATTCAACCGACAGCGTCTTCATAACTTCGCTGTAAGGTTTGACGTCGATTTTCCAGCCGGTGAGTTTCGCAGCAAGACGCGCGTTTTGTCCTTGCTTGCCGATTGCGAGCGAGAGTTTTTCGTCGGCGACGACGACTTTCGCTTTCTTTTCTTCTTCGTTGATTTGCACCATCTGCACGGGAGCAGGACTGAGTGCGCGGGCGACGAATTCAAGAGGATCGGTGCAGTAAGGAATGATGTCGATTTTTTCACCGCCGAGTTCCGCCACGATTGCGTTTACGCGGCTGCCTTTGGGACCGATGCACGCGCCGATTGCGTCAACCGACGGATCGTCCGACGACACTGCCATTTTCGTGCGGTAGCCCGCCTCGCGGACGATACCGTTGATTTTGACAAGTCCGCTGCGGATTTCGGGTACTTCCAGCTCGAACATACGTTTTACAAAGCCCGCCGCACTTCTCGACACGACAACCTGCGCGCCGAAGTCGGTGCTTCTGACCTTTTTGACGTACACTTTCACGACGTCGCCGATGTTCAGGCGTTCGCCCTGGATCTGGTCGGGAAGTCCCAAAACGCCTTCCATCTGGTTTCCGGAGATTTCGACGTAATAAGTCATACCTTCTTTACGCCTTACGGTTGCCGACACGATTTCGCCCTCGCGTTCGGTCATTTCGTTCATGACGACGTCGCGACTTGCGTCGTTGATGCGTTGCATGATGACTTGTTTTGCGGTTTGCGCCGCAATGCGGGAAAAGTCCTTGGGCGTGACGTCTTCGACGACGACGTCGCCGAGTTTATAAGACGGTTTGATCGCCTGCGCGTCTTCCAAAGAAATCTCTTTTTCGGGATCTTCGACGGTTTCCACGACGTTTCTGTACGCAAACACTTTGATTGTGTTGCGGGTTTCGTCGCATCGCACTGTTATCTGACGCGCCTCGCCGTATTCTTTTTTGAAAGCGAAAAGTATGCCCGCTTCAAGCGCTTCGATCATTTTTTCGCGACTTATTTTCTTTTCCTGTTCCAGCAAATCGAGTGCCTGGAAAAAGTCCTTGTTTACCATATTACCTCCTGCGGAAAACCGCTATATTAAGTTTTGATTTTTTATTTTTATTCGAAACGGATTGCAAGACTTGCCTTTGCGATTTCTTTTTTTGAAAGCGTCAGAGACTTGTTAAGGTCTTTGCCCGTTTTGATATCGGTGAGTTTAATCGTGATTCCGTCGTCGTCGAAACTGTCCAGAATCCCCGTGATTTTTTTGTTGCCGTCGATTTTTTGGAACAAGGAAATTTCAAGTTCCTGCCCTTTGCGGCGGCGGAAATCGTCGTCGGTTTTAAGCGGCCAGTCAAGCCCCATCGACGATACTTCCAGATTGTACGATTTGTCGCCGAAAGGATTTATCTCGTCAAAGAGCGCGTCAACGGCGTTGTGGACTTTTTCGCAATCGTCCAGCCCCATGTCGCCTTCTTTGAAAATAACGACGGTAACGGTGTCGGTGCCGTACTGCACGCTTGTTTTGACGTCGACGAGTTCATAGCCCAATCCTTCGACCACGGGCGCGATTTTTTCCTTGATTTTCAATACTTCTTGTTTCATAATCGTTCCTTTATACGAATAAGAGCGAGCCGTCAAGGCTCACTCTCACTTTCGATGCTAGCATAGATATAATATCATATATATATTTTATATGCAAATATTTTTAAGCGTTTTTTAACTTTATTTCAACTTTTCGGCAAGAATTATGAAAAGTTTTGCCGTCGCGATGGCGTCAAAGTCGGCGTTGTGCGCGTTTTCAAGGTTGATATGAAAATGCTTTGCAAGGTTTCCGAGATTGTAACTCGGCAGCCTGTATTGCTGTTTTGCAAGGATAAGCGTGTCGAGCACGGGATTGTCGAAGTTATAGCCGCTTTCCCTTGCAAGCCGCGAAAGTATCGGCAAATCGTATCCGCAGGCGTTGTGTCCGACAAGCGTCGCGCCGCGGGTAAACTTGAAAAAGTCGGGGACGACGTCCTTGAACTCCGGCGCGCAAACGACGTCGCTGTCGTAAATTCCGTGAATCGCGCTCGTCGCCTCAGGAATATGACAACAGGGGTTTATCAGAGTGTTGAAAGTTTCCACGATTTTCCCGTCGACGATTTTGTAACTTCCGAGTTGCACCACCATGCAATGCTGCACGTCGAGTCCCGTCGTTTCAAGGTCGAATACGACGAAAGTCTTACCTTTCAGATAAGGCGCGACTTCCTTTTCGCCGCCAAGAAGATCGTCCATACTGCTTTGCGACTCTTCAAAATACTTTTCGGGACGCACGAGATAATAATTTTTGTTTGCGGATTTTTGCGGCAATTCGGTCTTGATCGTGGAATAATCGACGTCCGCAAGCCACATTTTATCGACCATAATCTGTTTCGAGCCGTTTCTGTCACTGAGTTTTCCGGAAATTACGACGTTCTTTTCGTCGCGCAATGAAAGATCCAGCGCGTTGACCTTTGTATCCCTTGCAAAATATACGACCGAAAGTTTGCCGGTCGTGTCGTCGATCGTGAACGTGTACATCGGCAGCTTTTCGTCGGTCGTATTCTTTTTGAACCGCCCGCCCGTCGGAAGATTGAGTCCGAAGTTTTTGTTGCGGTATTCCCGCTTTTCAAGCCCGACCACACGCCCGCATACGGTTGCCGCTTCCATAGTGTCTTTAATGTCGGATATGTACATCGGCAAAACGTTCATATACGCTTTCCCGACAAGATTTTCAAGCGCGGTTGCCTTGATCTGTCTTGCATCGCCGTAAATTACGATGGTGTCGTCGGACGGATCGATAAGGTCGGAAAACACGTCGTTTCCGTCTTCTTTCACCGTGCCGTCCGCGCTGACTTTAATATCACAATTAAAGCCCGCATTTTCAACGGTTTTCAGACTTTTTTCGGCAATTTTCTTCTTTTCTTCGTCAGAAATGTATTTTTCGGCAACTTCAAAATTGACGTTTTCAACAAAGTTTTCGTTCAGATAGTCGACGATTTTTTCTTTCACGTCGTCGGCTTTCAGCATTGACGAATACGCCTTTTGCGCCTTAATTTTCACGTTGATTACGTAGTCGTTCACCTGTATGCTCACGTCCTCGGGCTTAATCATTCCCGCGGCGATTCCCATATATTTTTGCAGGGCTTGCATAAGTTTGACTCTGACGGTGTCTTCGTCCGCATACACTTTGGTATATCTCACCGAAAACGTGATTTCGTCGGGCACAAGCGGCACGACGGCTTTCACGATATCGTCTTTCACGCGGTCGGAAAGTGCGCCGCCGTCAATCGACTGGGCAGACGCCAGAAAATGCAAAATAAGGTTGTTGTCGCTCACGCTGTACTCTGCGCGAACGAACCTGACGAACGGATATTTATTGTCCGTAAGTTTTTTGAATTCAACGTCAAATTTTTTCATTTTGTGCCTTATATTTTGCAATCAATGCGTTTATTTCATCAAAAATCAATGAATTGTCGATTGTTTTTGTAATTTTTCCTTTTTCAAAAATCACCGATTTTTCCTTGCCGCCGGCAATTCCGAAGTCGGCTTTTTCGCCTTCCCCGACGCCGTTCACGACGCAACCCATTACCGCGACTTTCAGCCCTTTCGTCCCCGCAAGCATTTTCTCGACTTTCGTCGCAAGCTCAAAAAGCGGGATTTCCGTGCGGGCGCACGTCGGACAGGCAATCACTTCGCTGTCGTCGTTGAGCCCCAAAGATTTCAGAAGCATACGCCCTGCGATTACTTCTTCGACGGGGTCTGCCGTCAGCGAAATGCGGATTGTGTCGCCGATTCCGTCCAGCAGCAGCGGCGAAAGTCCTGCCGTGTTTTTGATAATACCCCGCTCGAAAGTGCCTGCTTCCGTCACGCCGAGATGCATCGGATAATCGAACTCTTTTGAAAACTTCCTTGCCGCTGCGACGCTTGTCCTGACGTCGGACGATTTCAACGACACGATTATGTCGAAAAAGCCTGCGTTTTCCAGGATTTTTATATGGCGTTTTGCGCTTTCGACAAGCGCGTCGGCAGGGTTCAGGTTTTTCAGATCCTTTTCAAGACTTCCCGTATTCACGCCGATTCTTATCGGTATTTTTCTTTCTTTTAAGACGTCCGCAAGGTATCTTACTTTCCTTTCGTCGCCGATATTGCCGGGGTTTATTCTTACTTTGTCGATACCGTTTTCGGCGGACAATACCGCAAGTTTATAATCGTATTGAATGTCCGCGACAAGCGGAATATCCGTCGCGTTTTTAATCTCTTTTATCGCCGCCGCGTCGGTCGCGGAATTTACGGCAAAACGCACGATATCGCAGCCCGCGTTTTGAAGCGAAATTATCTGCTTTATCGTGTTTTCGACGTCTGCGGTTTTAGTATTGCACATCGACTGTACCGAAATCGGTGCGCCACCGCCGATATAAACGTTTCCGACCTTGATTTTTCTTGTCATCTTATTTAATCATATGGAAAATATCCACGAAAATCGTAAACGTGAACAGTATAATAAGCCCGACCGTGTGGATAATCGCCTCGACCTTCCTGTTCAACGGTTTGCCACGAATCCACTCGACAAACGTCAGCACGATTTTACTGCCGTCCAGCGCGGGAAGCGGCAACAGATTCATGACCGCAACGTTTGCCGACAGTATGCACGTAATTAACATCAGATACGGGAATCCCGCTTGTTTTATGCCCGTCGAAACCGTCGAGATAACAGTAATGGGACCGCCTGCGCTTTCAAGCCCCATCTTGCCGGTGATAAGCGCGCCAAGCACCGCCAGCACCTTGAACACGATGAAGAAGCTGAAAGTAAAACTTCTGCCAAGCGCGCGGAAGAACCCGAGTTTCTCGGTCGACAGCCGCCTTGTGAAGCCGAAATTTATCGGTTCGTTGCCGCCTTCGCCCGCAATTAGTTGGGTGTGTCCCTCGACGTAGTCCATATACGAAAAATCGTTTATTACATTGCCCGAGAAGTCTTTTACGGTGTTCTTCGAGATGACGATAGGCACGCTGAAACTGCCGCCTTCGAGTTCCTGCTGGAACATTATGAAATGACCTTCGGTCATCGAGGACGTAAGCGTCGAATATTTTTCGGCGGTCAGCGGCGGGACGAACTCGTCGTCGAGATAAGTCAGCCTGTCGCCCGCCTTCACGACGGTGATAAAGCCTTCGTACTCCGCGCCGTCCTTTTCAAACGTAATCGACGTGCCGCTTTTAAGTTCCGCAAGGTTTCTGTCAAGGTTTTTCTTTTTGCCGTCGATTTTCGTGATACGGTAGCCGTCGTTCAAATCCACCGCGTGGTAGGCGTTGTCTTTTATATACATCACCTGATAAAAATCGCTTTTTGCGGTCGGGGCGAAATACTTATACGCGCCCTTTTTAATCGTGACGGTTTGCGCTTTTCCGTTTCTTAAAATTTTGAGTTTTGCGGTGTCGCCGCATTTGTCAAGCATATCCGAAAAATCGTCGTTCATAAGAATATGCTTGATTTTCCCGTCGACAGCAAGAATAATATCGCCTTCCTGCACGACTTCGGTATTTGCGCCGCCTTCGTACTGCGCGCCGATAACTGAAACCTGCTCGCCGTAAGCGCAAAAGAAAATCGTGATGATAAGCATCGCCGAAAGGAAATTGAAAAACGCCCCGTTAAAAAGAACGATAATCCTTTTCCACGGCGGCATATTGTTGAAAGCCCTCGGGTTGTCGTTATCGTCATCTTCGCCCTCGAATCCGCAAAACCCGCCAAGGGGTATCGGACGTATCGAAAACTGCGTGCCCGACTTCATTTTCCTTTTGAAAATCGGCGGGCCGAAGCCTATCGCAAACTCGTTAATCTGAAAACCGAGTTTTTTTCCCGCAATGAAGTGTCCGAATTCGTGCACGACGATCATAAACATCAATGCGAGTATCGCGATAACGACGTATAAAATGTTAAGCATTACGCTCTGGAACGAGCAAAGCGATGAAAATATCAATTATTACCTCATTGTCTGGCGTATGTACTTTTTGACTGTTTCGTCAATCGACAAAACTTCGTCCACGCTTGAAACCTTGTTGCCCCTTATGAAAGACAAGCCTTTTTCGACGTATTTCTCGATATCGGTAAATCCGATTTTGCCCGCGATAAACTGCGCGACCGCGATTTCGTCGGCTGCGGATACCGCAACGCATGCGCTCTCGCCGAGTTTCGCCGCGTCGATACACAACGACAAACATTTGAATTTTTTATAATCGGGATATTCGAAATGAAGCGAGCCGAGTTTTGCAAGGTCAAGACTTTCCGCATAACTTTCGATACGGTCGGGATAAGTCATCGCAAGCTGCACCGGAAGGCGCATGTTCGGCATGCTCATACACGCAATCACCGATTTATCGACAAACTCCACAAAGCTGTGAATGACGCTTTCGCGATGAATAATGACGTCGATTTTGCTTTGCGGAAGATTGAACAGGTTCATTGCCTCGATAACTTCCAAGCCCTTATTCATCATCGTCGCGCTGTCGATGGAAACTTTCGTACCCATTGCCCAGACGGGGTGTTTGATTGCCATTTGCGGCGTTACCGCGCGCAGTTGTTCGTCGGTAAAGTCGACAAACGGACCGCCCGACGCCGTCAGCGTAACCTTTTTGACGTCCTGCACTTTGCCCGCTTTCAGGCACTGGAAAATCGCGCTGTGTTCCGAATCGACGGGAATAATCGTGGAGCCGTATCTTTCGGCTTGTTCCCTGAGAAGTCTGCCCGCAGCGACGATGGGCTCTTTGTTTGCGATACCCAGCGTGCCGCCGTTTTTCAGAACGTTCATCGACGGTTTCAGACCGCTGATGCCGACCATACCGTTGATGACGCAGTCGACTTTTATGCACGAAAGTTCGTCAATGGACAAAACCTGCACGAAAGGCGGTTTGTACTTGGTAAATTCGTTCCTTGCGTTGTCGTCGGTAATCGCGACGTAGCGCGGACGGAATTGATTGATTTGCTCCAAAAGTTTTTTGATGTTTGTATTCGTGCTAAGCCCGATTACTTTGAACGATTCAGGGTTGCGTTCGCAAATCTGCAACGCCTTCGTGCCGACCGAACCGGTGCTGCCGAATATCACGATTTGTTTCATTCTCATAATATACAACCTCTTTTAGTATTTATATCCGTAAACGCCCGGGATATTACATATACATAAACGTAAATGCCGTAAAAAGCATAACAAGCGTAAACATAATGCTGTCAAGTCTGTCCAGAACGCCGCCGTGACCGGGGAAAATGTTTCCGAAGTCCTTGATGTTCATGGTGCGTTTAATGCGGCTTGCCGCAAGGTCACCGATTTCCGCAAGTACTCCGCCGACGATACCCAGAACGACGAATACCACCGCGCGCACCGCTACGCTGTCCGAAAAAGTAACGTATCCGACGGGGATAACCGCGTATAAGTCAAACAGCAGGAAGAACGTTACCGCGCACAAAACGCTGCCCAGCAATCCGCCGATCGCACCCGCGACGGTCTTTTTCGGCGATATCGACGGACAAAGTTTCCTTTTCCCCAAAGTGCTTCCGACAAGATACGCGAACGTATCCGAAAACACGGGAAGGAAAATCGCAAACGATATCGCAAACGTGCCGCCGCACGGAAACTCCCTCGAAAGCGCAAACGCAAGCGACACAAGCTCCATCGGATAAATCAGCGAAAATATCGTCGCAAGCAGGTCTTTCAGTTCCATTTCCGCTTTGAACGTGAACACCGCAAGCGCAAGACATATCGAAAGACTCAGTGCAATCAGTATGCCCTTGTAGCCTAAAAAATACCATAAAGGATATATCGCGACACACAACAACAGCGGCGCTCCCCAGGAATTCTTGTATTCCGACTTCCTGAAAGTATGGTACATTTCGTAAGTCCCGACGAATGCGAACGACATAATGAGCGCGTCCAGAAACCCGTAATGCACCGCCGTGCCAAGATATAACATCGCAAATGCGTATCCGACGAGTATTATCGCCGTAACCGCGCGTTTTAACATAAATTATTCCTCCGAAATCGGAACGGACAGACGGAATTTCGACGTGACGAGCACGGCTTTGTTTCCCGTGACGTCCGCCCTTACGACAAGTTCCGAATCGTATCCGTCGTCGCGCTTAGAATCGTTTTTAACGATTTCGACGTCGATAATCCCTTGTTTTGCAAGTTCTTTTTCGACGTCGTCAATTTTTTTACCGGAAAACTCGGCTTTATACACTCATTACCTCGTCTTCTTTTTTCTTTGCGGTTTCGTCAACCTTTTCGATTTCCTTCGCGAGGCGTTTGTCGACTTCTTCCAGGAAGTTCGTCAGGTCGTCTTCGGTGATCGCGCTGTCTTTTTTGAGTTTTTTAAGCTCTTCGTTGATGTCGCGACGATGATTTCTTAAAACGATTTTGGTTTCTTCCGCGCCCTGTTTGATGTCTTTTACAAGCGCGCGACGTCTTTCTTCGGTAACTTCGGGGAAAACAAGACGAATCACCGTGCCGTCGTTGTTGGGCGTGATGCCGACGTTTGCGGCAAGGATTGCCTTTTCAACGTTTTTGAGCGCGCTTTTGTCCCATACCGACACGACAAGCACACGCGCTTCCGCAATAGTAACGTTCGCCATCTGGTTAAGCGGCGTCATCGTTCCGTAATATTCAACCTCGACCTTGTCAAGAATGTGGGGATTTGCACGACCTGCGCGGATTCCCTGCAACTCGGTCTTGTAATTTTCAAAAGTTTTAGCATTTTCTTCGTCGAAAGTTTCAAACAAAAAATCGACTTCTTCGATACCGAAAGCCATATATTCCTCCAAAATACATTTTTAGTAAAAATATTATATCATACTAAAATATATAAAAGCAAGTACTTAGTAAAAATAAATGCGCGAACGTTCTTAATTAAAAGGCGCAGCGATTTTGATGTTTTGGCGTTTTATACGGTTTTTTGTCAGTCAAAAATCAAACGAATTTTATCCGTTCAATAAGAATAAACGACGGCGTTATTTACAAAAAAATATATGGTTTTCAATCATAAATAAAAATACAAAAAACGCACGGGATACGTGCGTTTTTGTTGTTTTTTGTTGAGTTTTTGTCAAAAATTATTCGATAATTGTACCGATTTTCTGCCCCGTCGCCGCCTTGTAAATGCTGTCTTTTTCGTTCAGCGCAAACGTTACAATGGGGATATGGTTTTCCATACAAAGAGATACCGCGGTCGTGTCCATAACCTGCAAACCGTCCTTGATGACGTCAAGATATCCGATTTTGTCGTACTTTCTGGCGTCGGGATTTTTCTTCGGATCGCTGTCGTAAACGCCGTCGATATTTTTGGCTTGCAACAATACGTCCGCCTGAATTTCCGCAGCCCTGAGTGCCGCGCCGGTGTCGGTGCTGAAATACGGGTTGCCCGTACCGCACGCCATGATGACGACGCGACCTTTTTCAAGGTGGCGGATCGCACGGCGTAAGATGTAAGGCTCTGCGACTCTGGGCATTTCGATTGCCGTCATAACGCGCGTTGGCACGCCCGCGTGTTCCAAAGCGTCCTGCATTGCAAGCGAGTTGATGACGGTTGCGAGCATACCCATATGGTCGGCAGTCGTTCTGTCCATATCCGCGCCCTGACGTCCGCGCCAGAAGTTGCCGCCGCCGATGATGATGCCGATCTGGATGCCCATATTCCTTACTTTCGCGATTTGTTCCACAACGCCCGCGATGACGGCGTTGTTCAGTCCGAATCCGTTTTCACCCGCAAGGGCTTCGCCGCTGATTTTAATGACGACTCTTGTATATTTGTTATCCATATAGTCTCTCCTGATTCGAAAATTCAAAAAAAAGGACGCAAAAGCGTCCTTTTCAAAAGCTAATTAACCGTTTTGTTGCATTTTTGCGAGGTTTTCGCTGATTTCGCCGAGATAATCGTCTTTTCTCTTTTCGATGCCTTCGCCCATTTCGTAACGAACGAAACGACGAATCGCGACCTTCTCGCCGACCTTTGCGGTAACTTCGGTCTGATATTGTTTAATGGTTTTGCCGGGATCTTTGAAGAAATCCTGTTCAAGAAGGCAAACTTCTTTGTAGTATTTCTGAATGCGACCGTCAACCATCTTTTCGATGATGTTCATGGGCTTCGGCTTGGGTTCCGCAAGAGCCTGATTCTTGTAAATTTCACGTTCGATTTCAACCGCTTTCGCGTCAAGGTCTTCGATAGCGACGCAAGTAGGTTTCATAGAAGCGATCTGGAGAGCGACGTCGTGAGCGAAGTTTTTGAAGTCGTCGCTTTTTGCAACGAAGTCGGTTTCGCAGTTGACCTCGACGAGAACGCCGATTTTACCGCCCATGTGGATATAACTTTCGACAATGCCTTCCGCTGCAACGCGGCCTGCTTTTTTGGCTGCGGTTGCCGCGCCCTTTTCGCGAAGAATGGTGACTGCTTTGTCCATGTCGCCGTCCGCTTCGGTAAGAGCCTTTTTGCAATCCATCATACCTGCGCCCGTGCGAGCGCGCAAATCCATAACGTCTTTACTGGTGAATGCTGCCATATATCTGAAATCCTCCGATTATTTTGCTTCCGCTTCCGCGATTGCTTTGTCAAGCGCTTCTTCTTTGGTCAAAGGAGCGGCTGCTTCTTCAACGACTTCTTCAACCGTTTCTTTTTCTTTTGCTTCTTCGGCTGCTTCGGCGTTTGCTTCCGCATGTGCCGCCGCTACTGCGTCAACGCCCTGTTTCGCCTCGATAACGGCGTCTGCCATAAGTGATGCGAAGAGTTTGATTGCGCGGATTGCGTCGTCGTTGCCGGGGATAACGTAATCGACAAGGTCGGGATCGCAGTTGGTATCGACGACGCCGACGATGGGGATATTGAGAAGGCGCGCTTCTTTAACGGCGATTTCTTCCTTTTTAAGGTCGACTACGAAGAGTGCGCCGGGAAGTTCACGCATGTTTTTGATGCCGCCGAGGTTCTTTTCAAGTTGGTCGCGTTCGGCTTTGAGACCGATAACTTCTTTTTTGGGAAGAAGATCGAACTCGCCGACGATTTCCATCTGATTGAGTTTGTTGAGCCTGTCGATACGAGATTTAATGGTTTTGAAGTTGGTGAGCGTACCGCCAAGCCATCTTTGGTTGATGTAGTACATTCCGCAACGCTCCGCTTCCGACTGGATTGCGTCCTGCGCCTGTTTTTTAGTACCTACGAAAAGGATGTCTTTGCCTTCCGACGCGACCTGACGAATGAAAGCGTATGCTTCCTCCACCTTTTCAACCGAGATCTGCAAATCGATAATGTGAATATCGTTTCTTGCAGCGTAGATGTACTTTGCCATTTTCGGATTCCAACGCTTTGTCTGGTGACCGAAGTGAACGCCTGCTTCAAGCAGTTGTTTCATTGATGTTACTGCCATAAAAAAATACCTCCGTTTTTTACTCCTCCCCGAAAAGTTTGCGACAAATGAACTCAAAAAGCACGGATTTGTCAACCCACGGGTGCGGATTTTCGAAAGAATTATATCATAACGGGAAAATCTTGGCAAACGAAATAAGGCGGGTTTTGAAATAATTATAGATAATTATATTACTTTTTTTTGGTTTTAACCGCCGACGTTTTCGATATGTTCGACGTCGTCGCCCGAAATTGCGATAACGTCGATGCGAAGCGTCTTGTCGTAAAGACGATGAATCTGTGTGTAAAGATTGATAAATTTTTTGTACCTTGCGATTTTTGCGGGAGTTACCGCTTCAAGCGCGTATCCGTACGAATATGTCGTGCGCGACTTGACCTCGATAAAGCAAACGTCGCCGTCCGGCGCGGTCGCGATAAGGTCGACCTCGATGCCCATAAGTTTTTCGTTGCGACCGATTATTTTGTATCCCTTGCTTTTAAGATACCCTTCCGCAAGGCTTTCTCCCCTTATGCCTTCCGCTCTCATTTGTTATCTCCGACAAAATTTTTAATGAACGATTTTCTGTGAATGGGCGTCGCTCCTTTCTCTTTCAATGCGGCGATATGTTTTGCGCTGCCGTATCCTTTGTTGCTTCTGAAACCGTAATCGGGATAAATCTCGTCGGCTTTTATCATGTAAGCGTCACGGGTGACCTTTGCGAGAATCGACGCGCAACCGATTGAATATGACAACGAGTCGCCTTTGATTATTGCGTGCGTTTTATATGGAATATCGAGTTGCACCGCGTCCACAAGCACGACGTCCGGCTTGACTTTCAGGCTCATAATCGCCTGTTGCATCGCCTGTTTCGTCGCGTTCAGAATGTTGATTTCGTCAATGACTTCGGGGCCGACGCTCACAATCGACATATCGACAGCCGCTTCGCTTATAAGCGGAAAAAGTTTTTCGCGCTTCTTTTCCGAAAGTTTTTTGCTGTCGTCGACGCCGTCGACAATTTTCGACAAATCCATGATGACGGCGCACACCGTGACGGGACCGGCAAGCGGACCGCGCCCGACCTCGTCAACGCCGCAAATGTACCTTGCGCCCTTTTCGATGTAAAGATTTTCGTAAAACAATTTATCCATAATATTTGTTCTTTTTTGCAATTATTTTCGCAAAAACACCGAAAAATAAATCAAAATTTGTATCTATTAAAACAAGGTTACCCTTCCGGGAGATTCTCACGTCGCTTCGCTCCTCAGAATGACATAAACTAAAAAACTCTCCCAAAACGGCGAGAATTACGTCGCACACTTCGTTTTTGAAATCACGTTATTTGGGGCGATAACGCTCACTCTTTTGCTCGTGTGCGCCTTTTCCCCACGGGTACAAAGTATCCCGCGGGGTCCCCTAACTCTAAAAAGTCAGAATTTTTGTAATCCCCTAAAACGGCGAGAATTTGATGGATAATAATTCCCCAAAATCGTCAGAATTTTGATTAAAAATCTTTCCCAAAATCGTCAGAATTTTGATTAAAATAAACATTCCCAAAACGGCGAGAATTTGATGGATTTTCGGGGTTCTTGACGGGTTCGTGCGAAGGCGCGTACTTTGTCGTACGTAACTGAGCAAGGTTCCGTCAAAACGCCGAAAAGGCGCGAATTATCGCCGTTTTGCCGCGAGCAAGGTGTTGTGCATCAGCATCGTCACCGTCATCGGTCCCACCCCGCCCGGGACGGGAGTGATAAACGAACAAACGTCTTTTACGTTTTCAAAATCCACGTCGCCCGAAAGTTTTCCGTTTTCGTCGCGTGAAATGCCGACGTCGATAACGACCGCGCCGTCTTTCACCATATCTTTCGTGATTAATTTGGGTTTTCCGACGGCAACGACAAGAATATCCGCCGTTTTTGTAAATTCTTTAAGATTTTGCGTTTTGCTGTGGCAAATGGTAACGGTTGCGTCGCGTTGCAAAAGAAGCTGCAAGGTCGGACGTCCGACGATATTGCTGCGCCCGACGATCACGGCGTGTTTCCCTGCGATTTTTACGCCCGTCGACTCAATAAGAGCGATGATCCCCTGCGGCGTGCAAGGCGCAAGGTCGGGAGTGCCGAGGCACAGTAAACCCGTCTGGTATGCGGAAAATCCGTCCACGTCCTTGTTCACGTCGATATGCGCGGTTATCTTTTTCTCGTCGATAGAATCGGGCAAAGGAAGTTGCACCAGAATACCGCTGACCGTATCGTCGGCGTTGAGCCGCTCGATTTCGTCGATAAGTTCCTTCTCGGTAACGGTCAAGGGAAAGCGGCAAAGAATACTTTTTATGCCGACTTCTTCCGATGCTTTTACCTTATTTTTTACGTAAAGTTCGCTTGACGGATCGTTGCCGACAAGAATGACGGCAAGACACGCTTCAACGCCCTTTGATTTAAGTTCTGCGACCTGCGCCGATATTTCCGCGCGGATTTTTGACGACAAGGCCTTTCCGTCGATAATCTGCATTATTCCTCCGTCAGCGCCTTATTGACGCTTGCAAGCACGCCGTTGACGTAAGATTTGCTCTTTTCCGTGGAATATCTTTTGACAAGTTCGACCGCCTCGTTGATACTGACGGCGGCGGGAACTTCCGGGACGTATTTCATCTCGTAAACGCTGACGATCATTGCGGCAAGGTCAGGCTTGTAAATGCGGTCGATATTAAAGCCGTTGGAATACTTCGCGACAATGCCCTTCAATTCGTCAAGATGCGTATAAATGCCGTCGTACGCCTTTCTGACGTACAGTTTGTCAGAGTCGGTCAAAGACGCGTCCATAAGGTACGCTTCCAGCGTGACGTCGTTTTTATCTTCCGAAAAAAGTTGTTCGAACGTGAGTTGGAAAAGATGTTCTCGTGCGGTGCTTCTGCTCATATAAACCTCTGAAATTCAAAAACAATTAGCCCGTCGTAAAAACGAGGGCTAAGTGAAAGTTATGCGTTTTCTTCTTCGGATTTTGCGACGTCGTCGGTTTCTTCGTCGTCAAAGTCGTGAACGATCACGGGGGTGTCGTCGGTCTCGTCGACGATAATACTGACAACCGAAACGTTGACTTCTCCCACCTTGTAACAAGTTTCCTTTTCGATTGCTTTTTTGATTGCAATCTGAACCTTGCAGACGGTGTCGGGAATGTTGTAGCCGTACAAAATATTCAGATAAATATCGATATCGACGGTGTTGTCGCTTTTAACGTAAGCGTGGACGTCGTTGTCTTTGATGATACGCGACTTGTCGGGGTTTTTCCCAAGAAGTTCCGCCCCTTCGATTTCGGCGGCTGCGCGAGATGCGATGTCCGCGATGATTTCGGCGTAAACTTCCGTATTCGATTTCACTGACTTGATTTTTGCCATACTATCCTCCGAATTATGGATATTATAGCATATTTTTTCGTCTTATACAAGCAATTATACCCGTTCCCCGACACATTTTATCAGTATTGACAGACGATTACGTCGTTTGCGGTGTAGCTCGTTTCATTGGTCACGACGCTGAGAATCTGAGCGACTTCCTGCGCTTCCAGATTGTCGTCGGCGACGACCACCGTGCAGTTCTTGTCGGAAAGAGTTACGATTACGTCGCGAAATCCGCGCGCCTGAATTAGTCTTTCCAACAGAAGTTCGTTTTCCATCTGCGTGCATACGCTCTGTTTCTGCGTTTCTGCCGCCGTTTTTGCGGACGCGCTTGCGCTCTCGGACGAAATTATCGCGTCAAGATAATCGATAAGTTCCTGACGGGTGGTTTCCCTTGACGAGCGGAAACTTTTGAACGTTTCGGTAACGGTAGGTTCGTTTGTGTTCGTCGTCAGCGTTTCCTGGCGTTTCGTGAGTTTTGTGTTGAGCCATACGTTAAGGACGGCGGACACCACAAGGAGAACGGTCATAATCGACAATACCGCGATTTTCTTTTTGTTGTTTTTCATATAAACCCTCCATTTAATTCATTATGAAAATTTCGATTATTTTTTCGTTTACGTTCAGGGCGGTTGCGACGGCTTTTAAGATATTCAGCCTTACGGCGACGTCTTTCGCCCCTTCCGCCACAACTATTACGCCGGTGATTTTCGGCGCGACGGTTTTTTCGATAAGCGGTTTTTTGTTTTCGTCAAACACGGCGGTTGACTTTTCTTCGGTAACGGTAGTCGTAAGGTTCGCCCCGCCCGAGTCGTCGGTGCGCGTCGTCGTATTCGTCGTTTTGTCAAAGGCGTAAACGGTTTCGAAATTGCCGTCGTAACCGATGTACACTTCGACTTTGCCCGCGCCTTTTATCTTTGATAAAACCGCCGCAAGTCTTTCTTCGTCCGACACCGTTTCGACAATCGTCGCCCCCGCGTTTCCGCTTTCCGCCTGCTTCTTCTTCGCCTCGCGTACGATTCCGTAAAGCAAAAGGATTATCGCAATTAAAATTATGCAGACGATGATTTCGATATTCTTTACGCTTTTGATTTTTCGGATAAAATCCTTAAACGGTTTTTTCTTTTCTTCGTTATCGTTCATAAAAAACCCTCAGTTTGTCTTCCGGGACGCCCGAAAACTTTGAGATTTCGCTTTTCAACGCCCCGATATCAATACTATTCGACTTGTCCCGCTCAAATGACTTATCGGACAAAATAACGTTTACGTAGTCAATTTCCGACGAAGTTTCGCTTTTTACGACGAATTTTACCTTTGCTTCGATTCCCTTTTCTTTCAGAAACTTTTCGATATTCCTTTCCTGCGTTTTATATGCGTTCGTCGCCACGCCGTACAAAAAAGTTTCGTCGATTTCAAGTTCGGATACAGTATCGAAAGCGTTCGGAAACCCCGAAAAATCGCTTTTTAAGAGTTTCGGCAGCGGCGATACCAGAACAAACAACGTTATAAGCGCGAAAATCCCCTTGACGTATTTTTTCGTCTGTCCGTTCGGAATAAGCAGCGACGAAAGCGCGCTGAGCGCGATAACGCCCGTGATTTTCAGAAGCCACGCGCCCATATCACACCCCGACCGACGTCCCCGCCGTCAGCACCATCGCGAAAAACGCAAAAGTTGCCCCCGCGATCGCCGCAATGAGTAACCCCGCACATTTTGAAATTTTCATCAGCATATCCGATATTCCGGATACGCCAAGCGGCTCGACAACGCCTGCTGCAAATCGCAAAATAAGGTCAAACGCGATAAGTTTTCCGACGGGCGCGACGACAACCGACAACAATATCAGAAGCCCCGTCATTCCGACCGCGTTTTTGACAAGCGCGCACCCGGCAAGCACCACGTCGAATCCGTCCGACACGTAACCGCCGATTATCGGGACGTAACTTTTCACGCCGAATCGCGCAGCGTTTATCACCACTCCGTCAACGGTTTTCCCGATTACGCCACCGATAAGAAGATATGCAAAAAACGCCGAAAACACCGTTTTCAACACTATGCTTCCCGCTTTTTTGAAAAAATCCGCCATTTTGTCAAGTTTGACCGCAGGCGAAATATTGCCTACCGCATTCAGTAAAACCGCGCCCGTAAAGCACGGCAGCACAAACGTTTTCACGACTTTCGTAAGCCCCACCGAAAACACGCCGACAAGGGGTTTCAGAAAGCCTACGCCGCTTGCCCCGCCCAAAGCCGTCATAAGCGTCAGAAGCACGGGAAACAATGCGGCGGACAACTTTTCGACGCGCCCGACGGTGTTTATCGTAAGAGTCAGCATATTCGCCGCTTCCGATACGATGACCGTAAGAATCGCCGAAAAGCACGCAAAATCCACGATTTCCGACGTGTTTTCGTTCAGAAATCCGGAATTGAGCCCTTTCAGCATGCCCGACATCACCGAAATCACGACGACGGTAATTATCGACGGAAGAAAACCGAGCGCGCCTTTTAATATAAGAGAGAAAATTTCGCCGATGAAATCCTTAAAAGATACGCCGACGTTGCCGTCAATAAGCCTTTTCAGAAGCTCCTTGAAACCGCCCGCGACAAACGCGCTTTCGTCGTCGGAAAGCGACGAATAATAATCTTCCAGGCTTTCAAGGTCAAGTTTTTCAAGGACTTCGTCCGTCCCGTCTTCAACCGATTTTTCTTCTTCGCCCTGCTTGGCGTACGCAACGTTTTTATCCCGAAAAATTGAAAAAATCGCAAAAAAAACCGCAAATATTAAAAATATTTTGATTATTTTCGTTTTCATATCGCAAGTTTTTCAATGACGTTTATAAACGCTTCGATAACGGGAAACGCCAGAATAAATATCGCGATCTTTCCCGAAAGTTGCAGTTTCTTCCCGACGCTCCCCGCCCCGTAATCTTCGCAAATCCCTGCGGAAAATTCCGTGAGATATCCGATACCCACGATTTTCAGAATCGCCCCGTACAACGCCGACGGTATCCCCGTTTTTGCGACGATTTCCGAAAACTTCATCAGGACTTCCGACATACCTTTCGCAATCATAATCAGTATGACAAGCCCCGTTGCCAGAACGACGAAAACCGAAAACTCCGACTTTGCAGACTTTATAAACCCCGCAGTGATTACTCCGAGAATCCCCACGCCCACGATTTTGAAAATATCCATTATTTCAGCCCGAAAAGTTGTTTGACGGTGTCCATAACGCCCGTCAGCATATCGACGACCATCATTAAAACCACGACGATGCCGACGATGGTAACGAAAGTTCCGATTTCGTCCTTGTCGCTCTTTTTAAGGATTACGTTTACGATTGCGGTGAGCATTCCCACCCCAGCGATTTTTAAGATGATTTCAATCCCCATATCACACCACGATAAGCATAAGAGTTACGCCCAGCACGACGAACAACTTATAATACATTTCACCTTTTTTATTAAGTTCGATTGCGGATTTGCTCTTTTTTTCGTTGAAAACGTCAAGATAGCGCACGGTATTTGTAATTTCGTTTTCAAGATTGGACTTGCCGAGCGAGTGCAAAAACGCCGCGACAAGCAGACTGTCTTTTTCTTTTATCATTACGTTTTTTATCGTTTTTTGCACTTCTTCGACGTTCTTAAAGCCCGCAGGCAGCCCGTCCGCGAATTTTTGAAGCGAGTCCGAAAACGCGCCTTTCGACGACGAAACAAAGGTTTTTATCACGTCTTCGAGCGGCGTTTGCAAGGACGATATTTCCCGTTTGTAAAGGTTCAGAAAGTCGACGGCGTCCGAAAAGTACGCGTATCTCACCCTGAAAATCCTTTTTATCGCAATCCCGATAAGGCTTGACGCAACCATTAAAAGCGCGCCGCTTAATACGCTTAACATCCGATAATTTCCTTGATTTCCCCGACTCTGTTCTTTTTCGTCAATACGACGGTAATATCCATTGCCCGTTGCAGTTTTTCGTAAACGGTGTTTTTAAGGTCGGAAACGCCCGTTGCGTGTAGCGACGCCGCAACCTTAACGCCCGCGCGCATTGCGTCCAGAACCGCGTCCACTTCTTCCGCGCCGTAAATCTCGTCGGTAACCACGACGTCGGGATTCATACTTCTTATTGCGCACTCGTACGCTTTCAGTTTTTTGACGCCGGTGATGACGTCAACGCTTTTGCCAAGGTCAAGCCCTGACACCCCTTTCACCGCCCCCGCGATTTCCCGTCTTTCGTCGATGACGCACACGTTAAATCCGTCGTTTGAGGCAAGCCGTGCGATTTCGCGAAGGAGCGTCGTCTTTCCGCCCGACGGCGGCGCAATTACCAAAAGATTTTTAAATTCACCGTTATTTATCACTTTTTTTGCGATTTCGTCGGCTTTTCCTTTGATTTCTGTCGGAACTCTGATGACAAGCGACGTCGGATATTTCAGGTTAAACACCTTATCCCCCGCGCTTACGCCCTCGCCCGAAACGCCGATTCTTATCCCGCCCGCAAAACTTACAAACCCGTCCACAAGGTTGTCCGTCACGGAATACAACGAATATCCGCTGGCTTTCCCCAAAACGTAATCGACGTCCGATGACGTCACGATATAAGGTTTTTCCCCGTCGAAAACGAAGGCTTTTTTCTTGCCGTCGTAAACGGACAGCGGAAGTCCCACGCGCATACGCAGTTCTTTCACGTTCTTCGGCAAAAGCGGATAAATCGTCACGGGAAGCAATGAAAACAGATTGTCCATATCTAAAAATATGCAAAAAAAATCCCTGCGATAACGCAGGGACTTAATATTACATTTTTCGTGCTTTTACGCTTATTCGCAAACGTGGTCGTCGACTTCTTTCTGAATCTTTGCCATAAACTCTTCAAGCGTCATCGTGCCGAGGTCGCCGTCCTTGCGGCTTCTTACCGCAACGACGTTATCCGCCGCTTCCTTGTCGCCGATAATGAGCATATACGGGATTTTGTCGAGTTGCGCCTCACGGATCTTATAGCCGACCTTTTCGTTTCTGACGTCGGTTTCGGCGCGGAATCCGCGTTTGAACAGCGTATGGCGTACTTCTTCCGCGACGGACGCGGTACGGTCGGTAAGACTCAGTACCCTGACCTGTTCGGGAGCAAGCCACGTCGGCATTGCGCCGGCGTACTTTTCAAGCAACAGCGCGATCGTGCGTTCATAGCAGCCCATCGACGTGCGGTGAATTATGTAAGGACGCGCCTTCTCTCCGTTTTCGTCGATATAGTACATATCGAAACGCTCCGCCAGGAACATATCGACCTGAATGGTTATGAGCGTGTCTTCCTTTCCGTGCACGTTTTTGATCTGAATGTCGAGTTTCGGACCATAAAACGCAGCCTCGTCGATAGCCTCGGTATAAGGCACCTGCAAATCGTCAAGGATACGTTTCATTTCGCCTTCGGCGTACGCCCATTGTTTGGGATCGTCGATATATTTGTTGTCGGGATTTCTGGGGTCCCAGCGCGAGAAACGATACGATACGTCTTTGTCAAGCCCGACGCATTTTAAGCAATATTTCGCAAGTTCCAAGCAGCCCTTGAATTCCTGTTCGAGCTGTGCGGGCGTGCACATAAGGTGTCCTTCGGAAATGGTGAACTGCCTTACCCTGATAAGCCCGTGCATCTCGCCGGAGTTTTCGTTGCGGAACAACGTCGAGGTCTCGCCGTAGCGTTTCGGAAGGTCGCGGTACGACTTCATACCGTTTTTGAATATTTCGTATTGGAACGGACAGGTCATGGGACGCAGCGCAAACACTTCGCCTTCCGCGTCGGGATCGCCGAAAATGAACATACCGTCGCGATAATGATCCCAGTGACCGCTTATCTGATAAAGTTCGCGCTTTGCCATATAAGGGGTTTTCGTGAGCAGATATCCGCGTTCCGCCTCGGTGTCTTCGACAAAACGGTTGAGAATCTGGAACAGTTTCGCGCCCTTGGGCATAAGCAGCGGCAAACCTTGTCCGATCGTGTCGCAGGTCATGAAATATCCAAGCTCCCGCCCGATTTTGTTGTGGTCGCGCTTTTTGGCTTCTTCGACGGCCGCAAGATATGCTTCCATATCGGCTTTTTTGTCAAACGCCGTGCCGTAAATCCTTGAAAGCATTTTGTTATGTTCGTTGCCTTTCCAGTACGCGCCGGTCAACGACGTCAGCTTGAACGCCTTGATTTTTCCCGTCGAAGGAAGGTGCGGACCCGTGCAAAGGTCAACGTAGTCGCCCTGTTTGTAAAAACTGATTTCTTCGCCTTCGGGCAGTTCTTCGATAAGTTGGATTTTGTAAATCTCGCCCTTATTTTTCATAAGTTCAAGCGCGTCCTTTCTCGGAAGAACAAAGCGGGTTATGGGCAGGTTTGCCTTGATAATCTTGTGCATTTCCGCCTCGATTTTGTCAAAGTCGTCCTGAGTGATGGGCGTTTTGAAATCGAAGTCGTAATAAAAACCGTTTTCGATGGAAGGACCGATTGCAAGTTTTACCGTGGGATAAATGTTTTTTACCGCCTGCGCGAGAACGTGCGCCGCGGTATGACGATAAACTTTTTTGCCTTCGTCGTCGGCAAAAGTCAGCACTTCGAACGCGCAGTCGTTTTCGACGACGGCGGTCAGGTCTTTCAATGCGCCGTCAACTTTCACGGCGACCGCGTTTCTTGCAAGACCTTCGCTGATTTTCTTTGCGGCGTCAAGGAAAGTTACGCCGTTTTCAACTTCCAGAATACTTCCGTCTTTCAAAGTAAGTTTTGCCATATTGTTACCTCTTTTTGAGTGAATTTGCATTTATTTTCGGATAAAAACAAAAAATCCTTATGAAAATTGTTATTTCATAAGGACGATAAATCTTACCGCGGTTCCACCTTAATTGCAGAAAAACTGCCGCTTAATATTTTGTTTTCGCGCTGACGGCGGTACCTTTATACCCTTCTTATTGCCTTGCACCAAGCGGCAACTCTCTGAAAAGCCGATATATAAAGACGTGTCCGTTGCGGCGGATTCAATCCGAATTTACAGTTATTATATATTCGGTTTTTTATAAAGTCAAGGGTTTTATCTCATTTTTACGCGCACCACGTGACGAAGTGCTTTTACGGCTTCGCCCGCGACGTCGCAGTTTAACGTGAGTTTCGTTGCGGAAAGCGAAATTACCGTGCCGATTATGTCGTATTCGTCCACGCCGAACAGCCTTTTTACGGCGATTTCCTTTCCGTTTCCAGCATTTCTGAACACGGGACGCTCGGCTTTTTCAAGGACGAGTTCCAGCGGCTTTGCGGTTTTCGTCGCGCTGATATAGTTTATCACGTTGTAAATATCCTGTTCGTCCGTGCCGACTTCAAAAAGCCTTGCACACATTTCCGCGACTTCCTTCCAGCTTGCGCGCAGAGCCTTTAAGCGGAATCGGTAAATCGCGTCCACGTCGTAACTCGAAAGTTCGCGAAGCACCCTTGTTACAAAGGCTTTTTCAAGGTCGAAATCAAGGTACACAAGCGTCGAAATGAGCGTCGCGACGGGATAATCGAGCTTGTCGTATTTCAGGTTTTCGGAATAATACGACAGTTTATATTTCGTCAGAATGAAGTCCGAAAGAAAGTTTTCGATCTTGTCGCGGATCTCGTCGGCGTATTCGCAAAGCCCCGCCATATAAATATACTTCCTGTTTTTGCTTTCTTCGACTGCCGACGAAAGTTCCTTTATGCCCTCGATGCCCGACAACAGTTCCGAAAACATCTTATCGTCGCCCTTTTCGATACTCACTACGTTTGACCACATAGCAATATTGTATGCAACGCGAAAAGAAATATTATGGAAATACTTTTGTCGTCCGCTTGATTTCGGAACGTAATGATATATAATTATTAAAACCGACTTACCATAAAAAAGATTTTCAATTATGTACGCTTTCAGAGTTTCGCCGCACGTGGAAAACTTAATAAAAGAATGTGCCGCTCGCCTGATTACATCGGGCGTGCCGGTGTCACAGTCGGTTTTCTTTTTCGAATGCGGCGGAAGTTCACGATTCGGTTACTGCAAAAAAGGCGACGCAAAAGGCGCAAGCGGTTTTGAATACTCGATTGCGATAAACAAATATATCGTAAACGACAAGGATATTTCGGACACCGTCGCGCACGAACTTCTGCACACAATAAAAACCGCGAAAAACCACGATGCCAACTGGAAATATTGGGCAAACTTCGTCAGTCGCAATACGCCTTTCACGATAACCGTCCGCGCAAATATCAAACTTCAACCCGCCGCATATAAAAATAATTCCCGAAAAAAGGTTTTTCCCGTCGAGCAGTACGACGAAAATACGATGAATATTCTGGAATGTCCGCTGTGCCACGACAAAATCGCAGTCAAAAAAACCGTGAAACCCGACAAGTACGGTCAGAGCGAATACCTTTGCAGAAAGTGCCATAAACCGTACTTTTTCACCGTTCCGTCGCCCAGCGTCGCATATATGTCCGCGCGCGAAAAACAAAAACTCGTCGGCGATATAATATCTGGCAGAATAACCGTGTCCGACGACGACCTTTTTTTGAAAATAATGCCCTTTGTCACCAAAAATCTTTGCAACAAACTGTTTATATATTATTTCACAACCTTCCCCGAAATCGTGAACTCAAACTTGCCACGGCGCGAAAAATTCCGCTTTTTCCTTGTAAGATACGGCACATCCGCCGCATACAGGTATTTTAAATAAACTCCAAATATTATGAAAAAAGAAGCATAAAATGAAAAAAAGACGATAGCATTATCGTCTTTTCTGTTGGTGCGGTCGATGGGACTTGAACCCATACGGTCTCCCATACGCCCCTCAAACGTACGCGTCTGCCTGTTCCGCCACGACCGCAAGCAAGATGTAATATAGCATAATTACCGTTTGATGTCAAATCTTTTACTTATTTTTTTGGAAAATTTTTGCGGCTGATTATTTGGAATACGCACACGCGCGTGCGACGGACATTATTGCGGATTTTCGCAAGTCTATTTCGTTTATTCAAACTTTAACAAGCATTAATAGCGTGCCGGAAACTATAAGGAGAAGTCCGAAAAACGCTTTCACCGAAAGTTTCTCGCCAAAGACGAAATACGAAAACGCGACCGTTACGAGTATGCTCAGTTTGTCGATTGGCACGACGACGCTTGCAAGCCCTTCCTGCAACGCCTTGTAAAACATCAGCCACGACGCGCCCGTCGCAATCCCGGAAACGCAGATATACGCCATTTCCCCTTTCGGAATGCCGCGGACTTCTTTCCCTTTTCCCGTCGCGAAAACCGTCAGCCAGGACATAAACAAAACGACGATCGTGCGGATCATTGTGCCGAGATTTGACTCAACCCCCGAAATGCCGACTTTGCCGAGAATCGACGTAAGCGCGGCAAACACCGCCGATGCCGCCGCATAAGGAAGCCACGCTCTGCTTGTGTTCGTGACGATGCCGACGTCCTTTTTTTCAATCATCATAAACGTGCCCGCGGCAATCATACAAACGCATACACTTTGCAGCCACGAAACGGGCTCTTTCAACAAGATAAACGCCAGAAGTATCGTCAATATCGTGCTCGATTTGTCGATGGGCGCAACCTTGTTCACGTCGCCGAGCTGGATCGCGCGGAAATAACAAAGCCAAGACGCGCTCGTTGCAATCCCCGACAGCACCAGAAAAACCCAGTTTTTTGCGGAAACGGTTGCGATATCTTTCAACGAGCCGACTATAAGCACCATGAAAAACGACATAATCAGTACGATTATCGTACGAATCGCCGTCGCCACGGTGGAATTTGTTTTTTTCAGCCCACACTTCACGAGAATGGACGTCATTCCCGCAAAAAAAGCAGAGCCAAACGCATATATTACCCACATAATTACTTCTTTAATTTCGCCGGATAGTTTTATCGGGCTTTTTCAATCGGATTTTAATATTTCACAATCGTTTTATCGGTGGACGGATCGAGAATAAGATATTGCAAGGTATCGCCGCCGCGATAAGGCGCGACGGATACTTCGCGTCCGACGTAGCGTTTGTCAAGAAGTTTTGCCGCGCTGCCCTCGGGAAGCGTAACGTTGTCGTCGCCGTAGCGTATCATGAGCCGTCCCGAAAACTCGCGGAGCACCGACGGACGAAGTTCGATTTTATCGTCGAAGTATTCCGCAACCTTTCTTGAAAGCGGCTTGTTTCTTAGTTCGTCGTACGTCCCGTACTGTTCGATAACGCCGCCGTAAATTATCGCGATTTTGTCGGCAAGGAATTTCGCCTCGTCGATGTCGCTTGTCGCGTACACGATAATCCCGTCGAGTTTTGAAAAGATTTCTTTCAATTTCCTTAAAAACAATTCCTTATCGTCGCCTGAGAGCGGACGTAAAATATCGTCGAAAAGATATAAATCGCGCTTAACGAGCAACAGCCTTGCAACTGCGACGTACGGTTTGACGTGCTCGGGAATTTTTGCGGCTTTAACGTCTGCGTAACTCGCCAGCCCGAATTCTCTGATCGCGTTTTGTGCGGGCGTAAGGTCAAGCGAGCGTATTTTCAACGGATATTCCACGTTTTCACGCACGGTTTTGCGTTTCAACAGGCAATAATCTTCCAGAATCGCCTGCACGTTGTTGCCCGACGGCTTTTTCAAAAGCGCATGCCCGTCAAGGATAAATTCGCCGTCGTAATTCACAAGCCCCGAAACGGCGTTGACAAGCGTGGTTTTCCCGTCCTTTTCCCCGCCGACGACGGCAAGGCATTTTCCCGAAAAATCCAGATCGAATTGTCTTAACGCTCGTGCGCCGCCACGATACGCCACAACCACGTTTTTTGCCGAAAATGTATGACTCATTATTCCACCCCTTTTCCCAACGCAAGTACAAGTCTCTTGCGTTGGCTCAATTTGCTTCGCAAGTTATATTTGCAATGCAAGTTATATTTTGACTGTGTCAAAGTTATATTTCGGCTCACAGCCGAAGTGATATTTTGGCTATCGCCAAAGCTAAGGTTATTTTATCATAAAAAGTCAGAATTCTAAAACTAACTCCCGATAAACGGCGAGAATTTTCTTCCCCTAAAAAGTCAGAATTTTGATGAGATTGTGGTTTTCTCGGCGGGTTTTGAAAATTCCAGTGTACTTTGGCGTACACGAATTTTCAAGTTCCGCCGAAAAAGCAAAATATCGCAAAATTATGACTTTTTATCAAGGTAGGATTGGAGGATAATGCAGGCCGCAACCGCATCAATAACCTTCTTCCTTTTGTTCCTGCTCATATCCGCTTCAAGAAGCACGCGTTCCGCGCTGACGGTTGAAAGACGCTCGTCCTGAAACTCGACGGGAAGTCCGCTTTTTTCCGCAAGTTTTGCGGCGAATTCACGGGTTACTTCGACGCGTTTCCCTTCGGTGCCGTCCATATTGATGGGAAGCCCGACGACGAAAGTATCCGCGTTTTCCTCGCGCGCGAGTTTGATGAAGTATTGTATATCGACGTCGTCGTTTACGCGGCGGTAACTTTCGCGGCTGTTGGCACAGATGCCCAGCATATCCGAAACTGCGATTCCAATTCTGACGTCGCCGACGTCAAGACCGATTTTTTTCATAATATCTCCTAATTTACGTTAATTCTGTCAAAGAAGAATTGCGCTTTCTTTTTCATGGTAACGTTGACGACGACTGCGATTACGACGCCGATAACAATCGTTCCGATCCAGAAAAGCGACACACCGAGTTTAATGTTTATCGCGCTTTCGTACTTTGCGATGACCGACATTATCACCATAAACGCGATGCCGAGCCCCATTGCGTAAAACATAGGCACCATCGGGTAAAAGTTGCGTTTTATCACCTCGTACGGGCTTGTCCAGGACACGTTGGGTTTTTTCAGGTCGCGGAAAACGCAAATACTGTTGAACGCGTATGCGTACACGAACAGCGCGAGCGTCATGGGAAGTACGTTTGCCACGTCGCCCTTCGTCACGCCGAGCGACGCCGCGCATACAAGCACGACTCCGACGTACGACACGAGATTCGCAACCTTGATTTTCGTTTTAAGAATTTCCGAAAAATCAACGGGAATATACCTTAAAACGCAAAAAGTCGAGCCTTCGCGCGATATCGCAAGCGACGCGGTGTAATTCATTCCGCACAAAAGCATCAGCGAATAAAAGAACGTAACGCCGACGTTTGAAAACCCGTTTGCAAGCGACGACAACGCTTGTCCCGCCTGCACGGTCGGGCTTTTCAGTCCGAGGAAATACATCACGACGACGATAAGCGGCGTAACTACGCTGCCCATAACGCTGTTGAAGGCGAAACTCTGATTCCTGAAAAGGCACTTGATTTCCCTTAAAAACAACGCCTTTTTCTTCCCGGACAACACGAAAACGTCGTTTTTTGCGGAAGATTTCCTTCTCGTTTCCTCGCCCGACTTCCCCGCGGCTTTTTTATAAAGGACTGCGGCAAGCCCCGTCACGACGCCGACCGACAGACACACGACGGCAAGGTATATCAAAACGTTTCCGAAAAACCTCGTCCCCGTGAGAGCCAGCGCGAAAAACCTGTTGTAAAACACGACGTTGTCGATTGCGATTATCATATCCGCAAGGGCTTTCGGCAAAACTTTCGCCGCGCCCGAACCCACGAATTTATCGATATATCTGACAAAAACCATATAAATCGCGAAAAATCCCAAAAACATAACGACGCTTAAAACAAGCGTTACGATCGCTTTGTTTTTGAAATACGACACGATTTTCACCATCGGGAACGACAAAACCGAAATTATCGCAAGCGGAACGACGGGAATCGTCAGCATGGCGACGGGTATCATAAAATAAAAATACATCGGAAGAGTCGCACCGCCCTGAATCACGCCGACGACGTACGACACAAGCAGCGGGATAAGGAATACCGAGCCGACAATCAAATCGTTGAGATATACAACCGTCAGCTTTGCCGAAAAAACCGCCTCGGGACGTACGGGCAGGCTTGACAAAAATTCGTTGTCCTTTGAAAAGAACATATTTGACGTTACGCCCGAAAACCCCAGAATCAAAACGGTTATCTGAACGCACGTGAGCATTGTCGAAAGAAGTTTGACATGCAAGCCTTCGAGTGCCGACAAAAACGCGAGCGCATGCGTCATAATCGACATAAGCACGATGATAACCGCAATGCCCAGAAGTGCAAGCGCGGAGTTTGTCGCGTTTGACAACTTATTTTTGGCTTTTTGCTTTCTGTCGTCGCTTCTGACGTATCTCGTTCTGACCGCGCGGAAGTTATTCAAAAGCACGGTTTTTAGGACTAAAACGTATGATTTCATATTTTTTTATTGGTTTTTCTCGTTTTCGTCGGCGTTTTTTGTGACGGACAAGAAATAACTTTCAAGCGAAGCGTCGCCATTTTCGCGAAGTTCGTCGACGGTGCCCACCGATCGGAGTTTCCCTTCCGAAATGATCCCCACGCGGTCGCAAATCTTTTCCACGACGTCCAAAACGTGGGAACTGAAAAAGACCGTGCCGCCGTTTTTGCAATGCTCTTTCATCATTTCTTTGAGTTCGTACGCGCTTTGCGGATCGAGCCCCGTCAAAGGCTCGTCCAAAATTAACAGCGGCGGATTGTGAATAATCGCGCCGATGACGTTGATTTTTTGCTGCATTCCGTGCGAATACGATTTTATCGGCTCGTTGAACGCGTCTTTGAGCCCGAAAACGTCGATGTAATTTTCAAGGCGGGATTTGTACGATTCCTTATCCGCGACGCCGTAAATCGACGCCATAAAGTCAACGTATTCCGCCCCCGTGAGTTGGTCGTAAACAACGTGGCTGTCCGAAACGTAACCTATACTGCGCTTTGCCTCGATGGGATTTTTCCTGACGTCGAAACCGTTCACCTCGATCGTGCCCGCGTTGAAGCCCGTAATCCCGGTGACGCATTTTATGGTTGTGGATTTTCCCGCGCCGTTCGGTCCGATGAATCCGAAAATCTCGCCGCTTTCCACTTCCAGCGACAGGTCGTCGACGGCTTTCACGTCGCTGCGGCCGTAAATTTTGGTAAGTCCGTTGATTTTTAACATATAAACCGCCAACTTTTGTTTTTCTTTATTATACCAAGTTTATTTTATTAACACAATAAAAAACGAAGATTTTCGGGACTATTTGTTCAGATTGAGAGCAAAGAAACCGTCGGGCGTAACCTTTGACGACGACAAAATCATCTCTTTTATGCGCCACGGCGGCGCGGACGGATACTTTTCAAGCAGCAGACAGCACGCCCCGGCAACGTACGGCGCGGAAACCGAAGTGCCGCTCATTTTGCGATACGTCGAGTTTGCGGCAACCGATACGACGTCGACGCCGCGCGCGTAAACTTCGGGTTTTCTTCGTCCGAACGCAAGCCCCCTTGACGTGAATTCCGCAACTCTTCCGTCGTTTTTTATCGCACCTACGCTCAGGACAAGCGGACTTATCGCCGGGGTTTTCAGGGCGTTTATTCCTTCGTTCCCCGACGCCACCACAACCGTTATGCCTTCCCTGACCAGAACTTCCGCGCCGCGCCTTAACGGATCGGAATTGTCGGTGGGCGTCGCGCCGAAACTCATACAGCATACTTTCACGCCGATTTCGTCTTTGTTGTCGACAATCCACTGCATACCGTCGAGGACGTCGAACGCGCTTCCCTCCCCGTCCGCGCCGATGACTTTCACGCCGATTACGCTTGCCCGCCGCGCGACGCCCGAAAACTCGCCTGCGGACGTAACGCCGTTTCCCGCGGCAACTCCCGCAACGAAAGTACCGTGTCCGTTGTCATCGTAAAAATCGGGATTACCCGAAACGATATCCTTAAAAACCGAAAGCCTGTTTTCGGGCAGACAAAAATCGATATGCGGCGACACGCCCGTGTCGAGAATCGCAATCCCGACGCCTTTCCCCGTCATCGAAAACCTGTTTTGAAAAACCGACGTTTTGTTTTCGTCGTCCCCGCCCGAAAGCGCGAAAACCTTTGACGACGAAGTAACGAATTTCACCGCCTTGAAACTTGCAAGACGGTTTAATTCGTGCGCCGCGATTTTCACGCCGACGGCGTTTATAAACGGATACTCTTTTACAATTTCAAACCCGTTTAAGGCGTTTTTCCGCGATAAATAAACGATAACGCCAATTTTTTCGTCAGAAAATGTATTTACCGTATTCAGTAAATGTCTGGAAATTTTTTCAGTCATCGATAAGCGCCATTATTTCTTTCAGTTTTTGAAGTTGGTTTTTGTCCAGCATCGGCGCGACGGTTTTGTAAAAATTATCGAGCCCCGCTTTGTCAAGTCTGCCGTCGCGTTTGGCGCGTTCCGCTTCTTTCACGATTTCGTCCATAAGTTCCTTTTGCGACTTGCCGCGCATTTTCCGTACGGTTTCGTCGTAAGTTTTTCTGAGGTCGTCGGTATCGGCGTTTTTCTTATTGTTTTTTGCGTATTCCTTAAAATTCATATTTCCCTCCGCACTATTTCAATCTATGCGACATATAAATTAAACGTGTGAGGAAAAGCCATGAATTTCAATCCGTTGATGCTTTTGCCCTTGATAATGGGCGGTAAAAACGGCGGCGACGCCGATATGACGAAAATGTTGGAAATGATGAACGTCTTAAAAGACGGTAACCCCGACGCCCTTCTCAATGCGCTGCCCGTCGACGATAAAACGAAAACCGTGCTGAATATGGTGAACGGATTAAACGCCGCAAATCAAAGCGTGGCGACCGAAGAAACCGAAGACTTTGTTGTGCGGCGCGATAAACCTCGTCCCGACGCACGAATTTTCGGCGCGGACATAAATCGCGCGCTCAGCGAGCTTATGAACGGCGCGGACGGCAGGCGTTGAACGCGGCGATTCTTGAAATATGCGGATACTATGCCAACAGACATTAAACAGCCGTTGAAAAATGACAAATGTTTTGACATTGTTCGCCATATTTCCCCTTATTTCGACAAATTTGTTGACATCGAATACCCCTTAACTCAGAGTTAATTTATGAGGTATTAAATGGAAACTCCTTTTCCAAGAAAGCTGCGTCTTTTAAGAAAGTTGAAACGCTGCACGCAAAATTCGCTTGCAAAAGCGTTGAACGTTTCGAGAACGACGGTCAGTGCGTGGGAAAATCGGATTGCGGAACCCGATCTTGCCACGCTTAAAAACATACGGGATTATCTGAAAGTCTCTTACGAGGACCTTCTCGACGACTGATTACGCAGGACGGACAAACCTTTTTCCGTCAGTGGCGGTTGCCTCAAAAACCCCGATAAACGACGAAAACCCGTGCCGTTCAAGAATCGAAAGAACGGCATTTTTTTGTCGCGGGGAAAATCTGACCGAAAGACCGCAACCCGCTTCCGCCTCACGCGGGGTATTTATGACGGTGCCGACAATCCCGCGCGAGCGCATTTCTTCAAAAAACTTCACCGTATGTTCGCGACTGCGAAAGGCAATAAACATAAACTTTTCCATATCGACCTCCATATTTATGTATCCAATATGGTCAGCGTATATGCCTTTCGATGTATTATATTCTTGTTTTGAAATCCGCGTAACTTTCGCTTCTCATGCCGGGCAAGAATAATGCAAACCATGGTCAGTCGGTGTATTTTTAACAAATACGGCGTCTGACTCGCAAGCGACCAAACCGCCGATATTTTCGATGATTTTTGTAAAAAACGAACGCAGTTGTACTTTATCCGTACTACAAGCGAGTTTTTGTCAAAAGGCGCGGAAATTGCGGCGATTTGACAAGGCTTGCATTATTCTTGCCCGGCATTTGCATATAAATAAATAAGCGGAGGGATTATGATTTATTTTGACAATTCGGCAACGTCCAGATATAAGCCCAAAAAAATGCTCGACGAAATGGTGAAAGAACTTTCCGACAGCGCGAACGGCGGCAGAAGCGCGCACGGCGACGCGCTGAAAACCGCATTGAAAATTTCTTCTTGCCGCTCGGTTTTATGCGATTACCTGAACGCAAACGAAATAATTTTTACGAAAAACTGCACCGAAGCGATAAATATCGTCCTGTTCGGGATTCTGAAACACGGCGACCACGTGGTAACGACCGTTACGGAACACAACGCCGTACTTCGCCCCCTTTTCGCACTGGAAAAAGCGGGCGTCATCACTATTTCCGTCATAAATCCCGACAGAAATCTGAAAATAAACCCTTGCCACGTCGCAAAAACGATAAAAGAAAATACCGCTCTCGTCGCGCTGAACGCGGTGTCGAACGTGACGGGCGTAATAAACGACTTTGAAAAAATCGGGCGTATCGCCGCGGAAAGGAAAGTCCCGCTCCTTCTTGACGCGGCGCAGGCTCTGCCGCACGTAAAAATCAATATGAAAGCGCAAAACATCTCTTATCTTGCCGGCGCGGGACACAAAGGACTGCACGGTCCGCAAGGCACTGGATTCCTTGCTCTGAACAAAATGTCCGACATAAATCCGCTTATCTACGGCGGCACGGGGACGAACTCCGACAGCGTGTATCAGCCGCACAATCTGCCGGAATCGCTGGAAGCCGGGACTTTGAACGCCGCGGGCATCGTCGGACTGTGCGAAAGCGTGAAATGGACGATAAAAAACGCGGATAAAATCAACGCCAAGATTTCAAGGCTGTCGGGAAGGCTGATGTTTGCCCTGAAAAATATGCGGAACGTCGAAGTATATACTCCCGTCGGCGTTGACACTGGCGTGATAAGTTTCAACGTGAAAGACGCCGATTCGACGACGGTTGCGGATATCCTTGACAAAAAATACGGTATCGCCGTCCGCGCGGGCTTGCACTGCGCCCCGCTTATTCACAACCATCTCGGCACGCTTGAAAAAGGCGCGGTGAGAATCAGCGTCGGATACAACAACAAAAACGCGGACGTCGAAAAATTGATTGACGCAATCCGCGAAATATCAAAATCTTAAAACGACAAAAAAACGCCGACCGATTATTTCGGTCGGCTGATTTTTAGACAATTCCTTGATAAATCAAAGTTTTTTTAGCCTTTCCTGTCTTTCTTTCACGACCTTTTCATAGCCGTGATCGGACGGCACGTAAAACTTCGCGTATTTCAGGTCGTCCGGCAGGTATTGCTGCTCCACATAGCCGCCGTAATCGTGCGGATATTTGTATCCCGATATTTTCTCCTGTTTGTAATTGACGTCGCGAAGATACATCGGAACTGCTTCTTTCTTTACCGTTTGTACGGCACGTTCCGCCTCGTCGCGGGCAATCACGACGCTGTTGGACTTTTCGCTTTCGCACACGCAAATTATCGCTTCCGCAAGCGGCAAAGTGCCCTCGGGCATACCGATTTTTTCATAAGCGGTAAGCGCGCTCGTCGCGACCACCAGCGCGTTCGGATTTGCCATGCCGACGTCTTCTGCGGAATGAGCGATGATACGTCTGAAAATCAGCAACGGATCGCACCCGGCGTCGATAAGTCGCATCGCCCAGTAAAGCCCCGCGTTGCTGTCGCTGCCGCGAAGCGACTTGCAAAACGCCGACAACATATCGTAATAATTGTCGTCGCTTATCGACAAAACGCGTTTTTGTATGCTTTGCGCCGCGATTTCTTTCGTGATATGAATTGCCCCGTCGGCAGACGCGGACGTCGTGACCGCCGCAAGTTCCAGCGCGTTCAACGCCGTTCTTACGTCACCGCCCGAAGCCCACGCAAGGTGTTCAAGCGCGCCTTCTTCCGCAAAGACGTTCATATCGAGAAGCCCGCGTTTGTCGTTTATCGCGCGGTTTAACGCTTTCAGAACGTCCTCGTCCGTCAGCGAATGAAACTCGAAAAGTCGGCACCTTGACACGATAGCCTTTGTCATCGAAACGTACGGGTTTTCCGTCGTGCTTCCGATAAACACGATATAGCCCTGCTCGATTGCGGAAAGCACGCTGTCCGACTGCGCCTTGTTCCAGCGATGACATTCGTCCAGCAGAAGATAGGTCTTTTTTCCGTACATCATCAGACGGTTTTTGGCTTCTTCGATGACGCGTTTTGCGTCGGCAACGCCGCTCGACACAGCGTTCAGAATCTCAAAATGGCTGTTCGTATTTTTTGCGATTATGTTTGCGAGCGTGGTTTTTCCCGTGCCGGGAGGACCGTAGAAGATGCAACTTCCCAGTCTGTCCGCGGCAATCGCCCTTCTTAAAAGGCTGCCTTCTCCGACGATATGTTCCTGCCCGATAAACTCGTTGAGAGTTTGGGGGCGCATACGTTCGGCAAGGGGTTTCAACCCGTCGTTTTGTTGGTTTGCGTATTCGAATAAATCCATATTTATGATTTTATCATATCGTATTTTTTATTGCAAGGATTTTTCGACTTTCTTCGTACTTCACGAAAAACTCTCTGTTTTCGTCGGGCTTAATCGGGAATGCGTTGACCGCGCCCAGCTCCACGCCGTTTTCGACGACCGAATATTTGTCCGACGGCGCAAAATGAAAGATATATTTCGACTTTTTGTCGTCGTAAATCACGTCGTAGGTTGAAAGGGCTTTCGGCGGCGCGGGACACACGACGATATTTCCGTCTTTCACGCTCACGCCGAGAAATCCTTCCAGCATGGTTTTGAAACACCAGGACGCGCTGCCCGTGTACCACGTCCAGCCTGCCCGCCCGATATTTTCACCCGAATACACGTCGGCTGCAAGAACATACGGCTCCGCCATATATTTTTTGACCGTTGTTTCGTCTTTGCACTTTTCGACGGGGTTAATCGCTTTGAAAATTTCGTACGCCTCGTCCGCGCGACCGCACTCAATAAGCGCAAGGATAAACCATATCGCGCCGTGCGTGTACTGCCCGCCGTTTTCGCGGACGCCTTTCGGATACAGGCTGATATAACCGTAATATTTTTTGTCGTCAAACGGCGGCGCAAGCAACAAAAATAATCCGTTTTTCTTGTCAAAAAGGCATTTTTTTGCAGTTGTAAGCGCGGTATCGACTTTGTTTTTGTCACTTATTCCCGAAAGCGCCGCCCACGCTTCGGATATCGCGTCGATTTTTAAGACGTCGCTTTTACCGTCGCCGAGCCATTCCCCGCTTGCCGTTACAAGCCGTTTGAACCTGCCGTTTTCGTACGCCGCAAGCACGGCTTTTTCAAGAGTATTTATCCTTTCCGAAAACAGCGTTTTTTCACGCGAGTCGTAAAACGCGCTCATTTCCTTTAAGACTGCTATATAAAATTCCGAAAGCCATACGCTCTCGCCTGCACTGTCCGTGCCGACTGCATTCAACGCGTCGTTCCAGTCGCCGCCGCGGATTTTCAATAATCCGTTTTCGCCGACGTCGTACGCTCTTTCGATTATTCTTTCAAGGTGCATCAGGACGCTTTCGCGCTTTTCGTGATATTTCGGGATTTCAAACCTCGATTCTTCCGTCGCTGCAAGACAAGGCGAGTCGAGATACGCCGCCGTTTCGTCAAGTATTTGTCGGTCGCCCGAAATTTTGACGTAATTTGCGACGGCATACGCAAGAAACAGTCCGTCGTCGGATATTCTTGTCCTGACGCCGTGTTTTTCACCGTGCCACCAATGCATTACGTCGCCCTCGAAATAAACGTGATTGCAAAGTTTCATAAGTTCTTCGCGCGCACGCCGTTTGTCGAAATACGCAAGCGACAGCGTATCCTGCGCCATATCGCGAAATCCCGTCGCGCCGCCCGCCTGATAAAACGCCGTCTTCCCGTTCACCCTTGACGACAAAATCTGATACGGAAGGGTTTTGAACAATACGTCGAACGAGTCGTCGTTTGTTTTCACGGAAAAAGGACTTATGTTTTCAAAATACGCAAGGCTTACGTTCTTCTTTTCTTCGATATTTTCTTTCGTCGCCTCGACAACGCTTTTATAATCGCCGCCGAATACGAAATAATACTTTTCGCATTCCCCCGCATTAAGGTTTACTTCGTAAAATCCCGAAAACGAGCGGTTGTTCATCGCCGTGGACGGAACCTCGCCGCCCCGAGAAAAACCGAAAAACTCGTCCTCGTAAAGCCCCGAAAAGGTTTTAAGATACGCGCTGATTCCGTTTTTCACGTTGACGACTTCGCGTATACCGTCTTCCGTCTTGAAAAACAAAAAATCGTTTTCCCGCGCCGCGCCGAGACAAGTCGCAAGATACAACCCGACTTTCCCGCGTATTTTTTCTTTTGCGGAAATTTCGATTTCAACGATTTTTGCCCCGCCGTCGTCCACGATATATTCAGAAACACCCGACGAAAACTTTTCGTTTTCACCAAAGTATCTGCTTTCGCCCTTTTTGAAAGATACCGCCGCGCCGCGTTTCAGGTCAAAAATATCGCCGTCCGAAAACAACAACGCGCGCTCCGACGGCACGTCCGACGTGAAATCGTTGCGCCACACGGTGAGTTTGCTTTCCCTGCTGTTTCCGTAATAGGTGTATCCGCCCCCGCCGTCCGACGAGATAAACCCGCCGACCTTTCCCGCCACAACGTTCGAGTACGGCAAAAGCGTCCTGCCTTTTACGGGCTTGACCTCGTACGAGTCGTTTGAAAAACCGCCTTCGCCCGTTTTTAACAGAATTTCGTTTTCGCGCCGCGGGAACATTTCCGTGATTTTCGGATTAGAAACGACCGCGTTTTCAAAAAACTCCTTTGAAAAGTCGGAAAAACAAATGTCCGACAGCACGGAAAAATCCGTCGTATCGTCCAAAAACACGCTTACGCCGAAAACTTCTTTCACCGCTTCGGTAATTTCCTTTTTGGTTTTTTCGTAATATCCGTCGCCGTCCCTGTACGCCACGACAAGCGTAACGCCGATTTCCGCGTTTTTTAAGGCGTTCACGACTTTCACCGCCCCGATAAGGTCGTTTTTGTTGTTGTCGTAAACAAACAGCAGCGGCTTTTTTGAAAAGTTTTCGGAATACTTCATAAACTTCTCGTTATGCCTGCAAATTTTCAAAATTTTCTCGTTTGAAAACGGCTCGTACAAAAGCCGAGGAATAAGTCCCGACAACGTTTCCGAAAACCGTTTGCCCAAATCGTTTTTGCGTTTCGAGTTTTCGATAAGGGTGAAAAATGACGGCGTTTCGGTTTTCCTCATTTCGTCAAGCGCGCTTTTAATATCGTCTTTCAGCACGATAAACACGTCGATTTCCTTTGTCGAAAACGGCGGTACTTCAACGTCGGCAAAAGCGATTGCGGCGGGATCGAGCACCGCGCCGAACGGCAAGTCGTATTTCTTTTTCAGAAGTCCCGACGGGTTTTTCACAGTGTTTCCGCGCCCCAAAAATTCATAACGATTCCCCGCGTACGAAAATTCCGCGCCCGTCGCCCGCATTACAAAACACATATCGTTTTCCCCTTTTCCGCCTTTCCGCGTTGCGACAAAATTATTGTCGATTTTTGCGGTTTCGACAAATAAATTTGAAAAAACGGGGTGCGAAGCAAAATTATTTGCAAAATTCAGCGCAAGGTCTTCGTAAAATACGACGTGATACTTTTTCGTTTCTTCCCCGTCGTTTTTAATATACAGCCGCCTGACTTCGCCCGAAAACACGTACGGCGCGTAAACTTCCGCGCACACGTTATCGCTTGCGTTTTCAAAGCGGACTTTGCCGGTTTCAAACGTCGTTTTGTATTCCTTGTTTTCGTAAAACGGCGCAAACGTCGGCGTTATGGTTTTCCCGTTTTCGTCGGTCACGAAAAAGAATCCGCCCGACACGTCGTCGATATTTTTTGAAAACCTGTTTACAAGTACACCGCGCCGCGTCGAGTATCCTTCGCCCCCGTCGGAAATCGTCACGGCGTAGTCGCTCCCCGAAAGTATCGCGGAAAACGGAAATGCACCGGGCGTTATCCCTCGCGAAAAATCGGAAAAGTCGTCGCCTTTTGAAAATTTCGTGCGCCTGACGTTTTTCACCTTGCTTTCGTTTTGTTTTTCGGAAAGCAGTATTTCCGCGCTTTTCACGACGTCGGCGTTTGAAAACAGTTTCTTTACCGCGCCGTCTTTCAGATAATTTGCGACCGCGACCATACTCATGCCGAGATGATGCGCCATAAACTCGGGGACGATTCGTATTGCGCCGCGCGCGTCCAACGCTTCGTACAGTCCGAAGTCGCCAAGCATTTCAAACTTTTCAAATCTTTTCAGGTTTTTAATTGCCTTGCCTTTGAGATTTTCCATGAGAAGATACGTCGAATAAGGCGAGAAAACGCACGAGGTTTCTTCGCCGCGCACGGAAATTTCTTTCACGCCGAATGCGTAATATCTGAAATTATTTGCCGCGTCAAGGTCAAAGTATCCGCTTTCCGAAATGCCGAATAACCCGCATTTTTTCGTGTTTTTTATGATTTTTGCCGCGATTTTACTTGTATTGTCAAAAAGACCGCCCTTTGGCACGTCCAAAAACAAGTCGGGCATTTTGTATTCAAAAGTCGTGCCGGAATACGACAGCAGATAATTTCCGAGATTTCGCGCGAACTTCCTTGAAAGTTTCTCCCACGACGCGGGCGGCATACCGAAACACACGCCGAGATACGAAAGAAGCCTTGACTCCGAAACCACGTTGTCGTAATGCCCCGAAAAGGTGTTTTTCCGTTTGTCGTAGCCGATATAAAAAAGATTTTGCGACTTATCGTACAACGCCGAAAAATCGACGGTTTTCAGATATTCGTCGACAGCCCTTTTTATATCGCCCGAAAAATACTCGCGCGCGACGATAAGCGCGGTTATGAAATTCGCGCTGTCAACGCTCGACACGAAACAAGGTTCAAGCGGGCTTTTCGTGTTCACGTCGTACCAGTTGAACAAATGCCCCTTGAATTTTTCCAGCGACAACGCCGCGTCCAGCGTGTTTTTCACCCTGTTTTTTGCCGTTTCGTAGTCGGTGATTTCAAGAATGCTTGCCGACACGTCGGAAAGTATCGAAAACCCGATATTCGTAGGCGAGGTATAGTTCTGATAATCCCCTTTCGGCAGCACGGTGAAATTGTCGGGCACAAGCGGATTTTTTTGGGATATGAAATATTTGTACATAAGTTTTGCGTGGGACAAAAGATAATCCGCTCCCTTGATTTTCCTTTTTTTCTTTTCCCTGACGCGCCCCGCGAAAAACGGCTTCCATAAAAGCAGGTTCTTTTTCGTAAGAGACCTTACGACGGAAACGGCAAAGACGTAAAAATCGACAACCGCAAAATACGGCAGCATGACAAGCCCGAAAAGGTCTTTTATAAACTCTTTCGCCACCCGTTTGACGTACGCCGCAACAGAAAGATTTACGAACACGTCGAAAAACCCTGTCACCCCGACGAATATCGTGTTTATGAAAAACGCCGCGATTATTAAGGCGAAAAAAGTCGGGCTTGCCGACAGAAAAGACAATATTAACAGCGCGAGTAAGCACGGCGCAGATAATACAGAAACGCCGTTGAAAACCATTAAAAACTTGTAAAATTTGTCGATTTTTTTGTTATTTTCTTTCGGATTTGTAAAATTTACAAACGGCAAAAGTTGAACGTCGCCGCGTTTCCATCTGAGTCTTCGGTTTTCGTCCGAAGAAAAACAAAGCGGCGCGTCTTCGTACACGGGAACGCCCGAAGCCCCGGTGTTAAGGATTGCGCCCTCGATAATATCATGCGACAAAACACGGTTTTCGGACAATACGCCCGACAGTTTTTCAACGTATCTTTCAAGGTTGAAAATGCCTTTCCCCGTGAAAATACTATTGCCGGTAAGGTTATAAAACAAGTTGGAATACGCGGGATAAATTTCGTACCCGTCGCCGCCGTGAAACAGCCTTGCGTACGCCGTTTTCAGCGAAAAAGCATTCGTTTTCCCGTCAAAAGCAAGCAGGTCGTACTTTTCGTTTTCTTCGTGCGAAAACACGTTCACGGCGCGCAACACGCCTTTGGGCTGCAACACGCTGTCCGCATCGAGCGTAATGAAATATTTCGGTTTTTCAAAACCGTCGAAATTGAAAAGTCGCGAAAAATCATTGTCGCAGCCGCTATACAAAAAGTTCGCGTAGTCCTCAACCGCTCCCCTTTTTCTTTCGCGCCCCATAAAACAATCGCCGCGTTTCACCCGTTTTCGGACAGCCGCGCGAAGATACGGCGGCAGTTTTTCGTTCAGCGCGGACAGTACGGCGGCGTCGCTTTCGTCGGTTTCGGCCTTGCTTCTTTTAAGGTCGATTAAAAGCGTGAACGTCGCGTTTTCGTCGCGGTTTGCGAAATACAGACGATTCAGGTGCGAAACGGCGGCCGATACGTCCTTTTCGCTTGCGATGAACACCGGCACGACAACGTCGACAGCGTACTCTTTCGGGATTTTTTCAAAATTCCTTGCAAACACGGGCGTATCTTGCAAAAACAACGAAAACAGCCCGTTCGTCAGACGATACGCGACTTTACAGAGCGCAAAAACCGAAAGTATCGCCGCGGGTATTCCGAAAACGAAATTGCCGACCGCAAAAAAAACGCCCGCCGAAATCCCCAAAAAGACAACCGAAAACGCAAGGATATAACACGTCGTTTTGTCGATTTTCTTTTTGGTCATCGACACGTTTTTATCCTGCTTCACGCTCTCATATAGTCCGAAGTCTTTGGAAAACACTCCGCCGATAAGCCCGTTTCCCGAATACTTCATCACCCTTTCGGCGTATTCGCTTTCGGTGAGGTTTATGCCGTCCGAAAGTTTCCCGATTTTTTCAAGGCAGGCTTTTTTCGTGGTTTCGTCGGAATATGAAAATACCTTGTCGCGGCTGGCGACGGCGAAAACGTGCAGCCTTTCGTAAAGATTGCAAACCGTACTTTCCAATGAGCTTAAACTCTTCATAAGGTTTTCCGTCAGCATATCGTTTTCCGCGACGAACGCGTCGAACACGACTTCCAGATCGTCGCACGTTTTCGCGCTTGCGGAAAGCAATTTTTTGATTTTAAGATAGCGTTTTTTGTTGTTTTTTTTGACAAAATGCAAAAAAACGTTGTTCTTTACGTACTTTTTCACAATCCTTTCCGATGCCGAAGACAGTCTTTCCATCTTTTGAAGATACGCCGATTTTTCTTCGACCGCGGCGATTTTTTCAAGCAACGCGACCGTAAGCGCTTCGGACATTCTTTCGCATTCCGAAAACGTGAAAGGCGTTATTTCGTTGAATGCGTCAAAGGCTTTTTCAAAGTATTCTTTCGTCACGTTCCCGTACGTAAGCGCGACGCACGCGCGTGCAAAAATCAGCGCGCGGGGCTCTCCGTTATGCGGAAGACGTGAAAAATCGAAGTCGTTTTTCATAAAAGTTTCGACAAAAATCGCGTTGTTTTCGTAAAGCCATTTTTCAAAGGAATACAGTTCCCGTTTTCCCCTGACCTTTTTGGAAATGACTTTGTAGCCTTTTTTGATTTGCGATTTCACGGGCGCGACGTCAAAGCCTTTCCCCGCAGGTTCGGGCGTCGAAAGCACTTTTGCAAGTTCCCTGATTTTCCTTTCAAAGTCGGGACTTCTTTCGTTCAGCGCGACGTCCTTATAATATTTTTTCCTTAAATTTTTCAATGCGCCGAAAATGCCGATAAGTAGCAGCGCGGCAAACAAAAATATCAACATATCCCGATTGTTGCCGATTTTCAAAAATAAAAACGTAAAAAAAAGATTGTCGGTTCATGCGCCGACAATCCTTATGATGCGAGATTAGTCTGTAAGCCGAGTTCTGTCTTGAACGGTCATCTATCTAGACGCGCAGTTGCCTGTGCGTTCAAGCGATTGAGGGGACGGACAGGCGATCCATTGTCCCTTTTCTCTTGCATCGGGTGGGGTTTACATAGCGCGAAACGTCGCCGCATCGCCGGTGAGCTCTTACCTCGCCTTTCCATCCTTACACGATAAATCGTGCGGTATATCTCTGTTGCACTTTCCTTGAAGTCGCCTTCACAGGTATTTCACCTGCACCCTGCCTTGTGATGCTCGGACTTTCCTCATCTTGCGATGCGACCGTCCGGCTAACTCGCAAAGCGAGTATACCCGAAAAACCCGGCGATGTCAAGGAGTTTGTTTCCCTTTCGGGAGATTCCTTGTTATAAAACCCACGCAAGATACTTTTGTACTTGCGTGGAGAAAAAAGGCGCACACAAGCAAAAGAGTGAGCGTTATCGCAGGCGATAATGCGATTTCAAAAGCGCAGTGTGCGCCGTATATCCCGGAAGAGTTACCTTGTTTTAAAACTATGCAAAAAAATGCATTTCAGGTATAAAAAAAGTCCTCATAAAACTATGAGGACTTTTTGATATTTCGTTGATTATTACTTGTCGGACAATTCGTCCTTTGCTTCTTCAACCGCCTGGAATTCCACCGTCGCGGTTTTGTCTTCGTTTTCGAGTCCGAGTTCTTCGACTGCTTCGTCGACTGCTTCGCTTTCAGCCACGACTTCGTCTTTTCTAACGCCGGGGAGTTTGTCGTCCGTGTCATACATTACGCCTTCGCCCACGACCGCGATGCTTTCGCCGTCTTTGACTTCGCCCTGTTTTTCTTTCTTGGTTTTGATGGAAAGAATGACGTTGGTAAGGATACCTACGATAAGAGCGGTTGCGATGTTGGTGATGGTGATGATTGCTTTGCCCTTCGTTGCAAGACCGAATTTAAGAGCGAGTCCGCCGATACCCGTAATAAGGATTGCCGATACGACGAAGAGGTTTTTGCTTTCGCCGAGGTCAACGTTTTGCAGCATTTTAAGACCGCTGACTGCGATAAATCCGTAGAGCGCCAGGCATACGCCGCCAAGTACGCAGACGGGGATTGTTTCGATAAGTGCGATGAACGGGCTGAAAAACGCGATTATAATCGCGATAACAGCCGCGCCGATTATGGTGTAAATCGAGGCGTTTTTGGTGATTGCCACACAGCCGATGCTTTCGCCGTAAGTGGTGTTGGGGCAGCAGCCGAAGATCGTGCCGACGGTCGTTCCGAAGCCGTCGCCGATGAGCGTGCGATGGAGACCGGGGTCTTTAAGAAGGTCTTTTTCTATGATGGTGCTCATGTTTTTGTGGTCCGCGATATGTTCCGCGAAAACAACCAGAGATACGGGGATGAACAGAAGCGCGATTGCGCCGACGCCCGTGCCGGTAAGTCTTGCGGTGCCGTTTACGGATTCCTTAATTGCTTCGATAATCGCAAGGTGCGGATAATCGAGGAATGCGGTGACGCCCGTGAATTTGCCGTCTTTTACGAAGTTTTCGACAAGCGGAGTCCAGTTGACGATTTTGAGATATTCGACGTTGCATGCGTATCCGAAGATGGAGAAGAACGATGCGAGAAGGTAACCTGCGCCGATACCGATGATGAAAGGCATAAGTTGCATTTTTTTGCTGCCCTTGCAGGATACAAAAACCGTTACGAAGAAGGCAAACAATCCGCAAAAGATTGCGACAAGGTTGTAAGATTGTCCGCTGCCGCTTGCAGTGGTAAGGTTGCCGATTGCACTGCCCGAAAGACCTAAGCCGATAAGAGCAACCGTGGGCCCGATGATGACCGCGGGCATAAGTTTGTTGATCCATTCAGTACCTTTCTTCCAGACGATAAAGGCAAGTATGCAGTATACAGCGCCTGCGAATACGCCGCCGAGAATAATTCCCCACCAGCCGTATTGAGTTGCGCCGATCAACGCCGAGATAAACGCGAACGAGCTTCCGATGAACATCGGGCTCTTTTTCTTGGTAACCCATACGTAGAACAGAGTTGCGATACCTGCGCCGAAAAGCGCGGCAGCGGGGCTCATGTTGACGCCGTTTCCCGAGGAAAGAATAGGCACGAGAATCGTGGCGCAAACGACCGCCAAGAATTGTTGAAGCGAGTACACAAGCGTTTGTTTGAAGGACAACTTGTCTTCAACGTTGTAAATCATCTTCATAAGTAACAATCTCCTTTAAAATTTATTTATATTTTGATATATCAGAGTGAAAACAGGTCGACGGCGATTTTCTCGTCATAGGGCGGTATCATTACCCTTACGACCTCCTGCTTGGACGTTGGCAGGTTTTTGCCGACGTAGTCCGCGCGTATCGGAAGTTCGCGATGACCGCGGTCGATAAGCACGGCAAGTTGTATCGTGCGCGGACGTCCCAGCGTGAACACGGCGTCGATTGCGGCGCGCGCCGTCCTTCCGGTAAACAAAACGTCGTCAACAAGGACGACGTCTCGTCCCCTTACTTCAAAGGGAACGTTGATTTTTTCGATAACGGGAGTTTCGCTTTTTTCCGCAAGGTCGTCACGATAAAGACTTATATCGAGTTCACCCACGTCAAGCGACACGCCTTCGTATTTTTTCACGTTTTCGGCAATTATTCCGGCAAGGGGGATACCACGGCTTTTAATGCCGATAATCACGACGTTTTCCAGGGAGTCGTTTCTTTCGATAATCTCGTGCGATACCCTTTTAAGCGCGCGGGCGACAGCCGTATCATCCATAATGTTTGCCTTAATTTCCATAAAACCTCAAAAAAAATCTTGCGTCAAGACACGCAAGATATGATACACCTGTTTATTGTATGATAACCTTGTATGCCTCTCTGGACATAATTAAAGATTTCTGTTAGGGTTATAATAACACAAGCGGCATTTTTTGTAAACCGTTTTTAAGAAGGAAAAGAAAATTTTTTTATTATTATTTTTTTGAAAATATCGCGCTTCTTCTCGCCTTCGAAATTTACCCGCCGCCCTTCATTTTCATTATATAAACAATATAATATATAATATATAATATTAAACATTAAAAAGCGTCGGGGTGTCCCGACGCTTTGAAAATGGTTTCCCGCGTGTTTTGCGACAATCAATAGTTGTCCGCGGATATTTCAAAATAACTTTGGGGATGATTGCACGTCGGGCAAACCTCGGGCGCGCACTCTCCGACGACGATATGGCCGCAGTTTCTGCATTCCCATACTTTCACCGTGGATTTTTTGAAAACTTCCGCCGTTTCGATATTTTTCAACAGCGCGCGATATCTTTCTTCGTGGTGTTTCTCGATCGCCGCGACAAGTCTGAATTTCGCCGCAAGTTCGTGGAAGCCTTCTTCTTCGGCTGTTTTTGCAAAGCCCGCATACATATCCGTCCATTCGTAGTTTTCGCCCGCCGCCGCGGCAACAAGGTTTTCCGTTGTGTTTCCGATGCCGTTAAGTTCCTTGAACCAAAGTTTGGCGTGTTCTTTTTCGTTGTCGGCGGTTTTCAGAAACAGGGACGCGATTTGTTCATAGCCCTCTTTTTTCGCAACCGACGCAAAGTAAGTATACTTGTTTCTTGCCTGTGATTCGCCCGAAAAAGCCGTTTCGAGGTTCTTTTCGGTTTTTGTACCTGAGTATTTATTCATTTTTCTTCTCCTTATAAAATATTTTATATTATGGAAACGGCACGCTGTCGCGTGCGTTTGTTTAACGATTATGCGCGTTTTCTCTTAATGACGACCAACATAACCACGATGATTGCCATAAGCGCTGCCGCGCCGCCCACGCCTGCGCCGATGCCGATTGCCAGCGTGTTTGTTTTCGCTTTGGGCGCGACGTAGTCTTCCGCAAAGATGAAGTAGCCGAGCTTATCGGTTTCAAAAGTTACGGTGCCGTCGCCGTTATCGACGTAGTTCACTTCCGTCCATTCGCCGTTGTTGTATCTGATGAGTTTCGCACCGTTTGCGTTGACTTGCATCGTTACGGTTGCGGGGCTCATAAGTCTGGGTTGTTTGTTGGCGTTCATAAGTACGCTTTTGTTCTTATATTCGCTGAGCGACAGGAAGTAGACCTTGCCAGCGACGTACTCTTTGCCAAAGATTTCCTTATTTTGTCTTAAACCGTTGGTGAAGTTATCGCGGCTTGCGGCGTTGTTTCTGTCGAGTATGCAGAAGTAAACGGTGCATCCGCTGTCAGCCTGCGTCCAGCTGCCCGAGATCGTGCCGATGCCGTTATCTTCCAGAACTTTATCGTCGGGAACGTTAACGTCGCCGCCCCATACCGAGTTAAGTTCGTTTTCGGTGATGGAAATCGTCGCTTCGATTATGCCGTCCGCCGACACGGCACGGGTATATCTTTCGGATTCCGCACTGCTGTCGACCGTCCAGGCGCCGCCCTTGATAAGTCCTTTATGAACGACTCTGTAAGGATATCTGCCTTCGCCCACAAGTCCCGCAGCGTTATTCACGACCTTGTAACTGGCGTCGCTGACGCGATAAACGATGACAAAGTCTTTTGCGATTTCTTTGTAGTTGCCGCCGACGGAGTCTTTGTCGATAAGATTTTCAACCGTGGGCAGATTGAACGATTCGCCTACGTTTGCCGTGATATCGACAAGGTTGAATTTCGCGCCGTTAACGTTGATTTTGCGGGCGAGCGAGACCGAGCCGATGAAATTTTCGTTGCCCTTATATCTCACGCGGACGTAGCATACGCCACCACCCTGACGGACGGGAGCACTGCCGAGAATCGTCTTGAAATCTTCATCAAAGGAATATTCGTAAACGATGTCGTTTGCGCCGACGACCATGCCGTAAGTCGTCTTGTAGTAATTGAACGCGTCGTCGACCTTTTGCACTTTTTCAGCGAAGTCTTCGCCGTATTTTGCGTCGTACGTAACGGACGCGTCTTTAATCTTAATTTCGGTGCCGATTCTTTCAATCGTGAAAGTTTGTTCAAGAATGTATTCGTTATTCAAGCGCGATACCGTGAACTTACCGTAGTAAACGCCAGCGTCGATTGCCTTGTCAACGGGCACCCATACGCCGTCTGCGCCCTTCTTGAAGTATTCCTCCGATTCAATTGTCAACTGTGACGGGCTTATGACGTTAAGCGTGTATGCCGCAGCGTTGTACGGAGCGCTGAACTTATCGACGCTGCCTTTTTCGTTGAACATTTTATTTTCAAACTTGACGTCCGAGAAGTCAAGCACGGACACGACTTTGGTTTCCGTGTCGTTGAAGCCCGTTATTTTTTTGAAGTTGCTTTTCGCGCCGAAGCTTTCGATTTTCAACGTATATTTATACGCGCCCGAAGTGGTGTCGTAAACGCCGTCCTTAATGTCGACGTTGATAATGAATGTTTTGCCGTTCTGATCGACGACGACGGGCTGATACTGACGCTGTGTGAAGTCGATTTCACCGATGTCGAGTTTGTTTTTGAGTTCGGTATCCTCATAGTATTCGATTGCGTAAACGATGTCTTGCGACAGCTCGAAGCGGTGACCGTTGATGATGCAAACGCCGCCTTTTACGAACGTATCGAGCACCCAGACGGTTGCGCCTGCTGGCAAAACGTCAACGCTTTCGGTCTTTGCCTTGCCGTTTTCGTCCTTGCTGTACGCGATATAACCTGCGCCGTCTTTCTGATAAATCACAACTTCGCCTGCGCCGATTTCATTGATGTAGTAGTAATTGCCGTTCGTGTCGACAGCGTAAATACCGGTGATTTTCGCGCCGCCGATTTCGCGCGGAGAAATGGTGACCGTAACGACCGCCTCGGTAACGTTCAGGACGTAGTTTTTGCTGTCATTGCCGGTAATACCCAGCGTGACTTTGCAATCGTGATAAGTGCCGACGTTGATATTTGCCGTATTGCCCGTGCTTGTGAGCAACTTCACGTCGTCGCCCGATACAACGCCGCCAAACGTATAGCTGCTGATCTGGAACGACGTTTTGTTGTCGAAAGGTTTATCGACGTTATTCACCGTAACCGTGATAGGTTTGGGCGTTACGGTAACCGTCGCTTCGACGGTAACGTCTGTCAGGTCATAGAATTTTTGTCTTTCGCCGACGAGTTTGAAATCGGTGACGTTAAAGGTATATGTGCCGACGTCCTTGCCGGGCAGGATAATCGTGCCGTATTCGAGCGTGATGTTGTCCGTGCCTTGCAGTCCCTCGATACTAAACGTGCAGTTGTCCGAGTTCGTCAGAATCGTATTTTCGCCGTTATAAATCTTTGAGGCGATAAGCGTGATTTTACCGAGTTTGGCTGGTAGGATATCGATATACGCTTTGGGTGCGCTTGCAGAGCCGCCCGCGTTTGTGATCTGGTAATTGTTGTTCAGTTCGCCCGCGATTTCGATATTTATAAGCGACGCGCGAAGCCCGGGGTTGACGGCAATGCTGTCAAGCTGGAACGTGCCCTTCCATTGGATATTTTTCCATTCGTCCGCTTTGTCGCCCAAAACCTTATCGAGCACCAATAAAGAGCCGTCGCCCGAAACGTAGTCGGTCATTGCGTAGTTGATGGTGCCGTTATAAACAAACTTCGCATGTTCGTAATTCTCGTCGATCGTAAGGCGGGCTTTTCTTATTTCGTGCGTGCCGACGACAAACCTGCCGTCCACGAGGGTGATGACGTTGCCGTTTACGTCAAAGAAAACCTTTTCATATTCGTCGATGAGCGCAGCCGTATAAGCCGAGCCTTCGACGTAGGAAGCCAGGACGTTGCTGACAATCACGTGTCTTTTTCCTGCATTAACGCCGTCGTACGCAGCGTCGAAAGTAATGCCGATTTTCCCCGACGGGATAGTGCCTGTAAACTTGTTCGACAACGTGTACGAAACAAGCGACGTACTTACGTCGGTCGTATTGTTGAAGTATCTTCGGGCGTTCGTATCGATGTTGAAGTTGACGTTGATCTTTGCCCTGTCAAGGTTGACGTTGTAGATGGTTTCCTCGTTTGTATTGCCCGCTTCGTCGACAAGCCAGAATCTGACCTGAATTTGCGTGAGGCCTGAAACGTTTCTGCCCTCGAACAAATCCATATAAACGTCGTTTGTATCAAGCGATAGTTCCTTTGCCTCGCCCACGACGCCGTCACGGGTGATTGCGTAATAAAGAGTCATCGGGCTGCCCAAAAATTCGCTGACGTAGCCGTCTTTCCCGACTTGTTTGTAGTTAAGGTTCACAAGAAGGGGCAGTAAGTCGGCATACGCGTCTGTCGAGAAGTCAAGAAGCCTTGCAATTTCGGGCTTGTATCCGTTATAGTTGTCGTATTTCACGGGAACGTCAACGGTGTACGTGATATTTGACGACTTATAAATCGCTTGGAAATAATAGATGCGTTCGTATCCTTCTGGCGAAATTTCGTCATGTCCTATGATATATTTGTTATCGACGATTTTGTCGTTGATGCTCACCCAATCGGTTTGCTTGCCTACTAAAACGCCGTTTTTAAGGTTACAATAACTGATTTGATAGGTTATGTCCTTGATGGAAGAGAGCGTGTTGAACTCGATAACGACGTTCTGATTCGTCCATTCGCCGTTATACGCGCCGCCGTTTTCAAGGTAAATTGCGGTTTCCCATTTTTCGGGCAGGCTCTTGATGTCGTCGATTGTGAAATGGTGATAACCGCTGTAAACGGCGTGGTTTGCCCAGCTTTTTTGTATGCTGTTAAAAAGTGCGATTTGTTCCGCACTCGCGCCTTCGTAGAATCGTCCGACCGTGTCAATCGCTTTGAACTTGATTGCGTATTCGCCCGTTTCAAGTCCCGAAAGGATGAAAACGTCAAAGCCGGGGTTGTTGATTGCAATGCCTGTCTGCCCTTCGATTTCAACGTAAATGCCGTCAACCTTTTTGTAAAGGGTATAGAAATACTTGACGTCGCCGCGATTGTCGTCGTCTTCAAGAATGGGTTTGAATTTTATGGTGTCGGTATAAAAATATGTGACGCCGTCGTTTTCGTTAAAAACGCTTTCAGTAAGGAGAGCAACTTCGTCCAATGCCGCAGGCGGGGTGTAGTCGATACCGCCGCAGAATACCGTCAATGTTTTTCCGCTGACTTTATTAACGTTTGCATAATTTACGAGATACGCAGTGTCGGTTTCGATAGGCAAAAGCCCGTTGTCTTTTCCGTCGTAAATGACCGTGACGTAAAGCCCGCGGAAATAACCCGTCGACGCGTCATTGTTTTTTGCTCCGAACGGTTCAACCGTTATGCTTTCCAAACCTACCGGATAACGCAACGTTTTCAGCTGTTCTGCGGTATAATCGCTTCTTCTGTATGTTTTTGCAGAGCCGTCAACAATTGCGCCCGTGCCGCGATATGCTTGGAATAAATCAAAACCTTTGATATCCGCTGTGTCAAGGCTTAAATATTTGTCGTAAAGCAGGAAGGAGAACTGCTTTGTTTGCGTTCCGTCGGTGCGGATTGAAGTCAACGTGTTGGAAGAGGGATCAATTATATCTCCGGCGTGCAATCCCCAAGTACCAAGGTTGGCAACCGTATTACGGTTGGTTTCATAGCCTTGCGCTATATTTCTGAATTCGCCAAAATCTGCCGAATACTTTGTTGTACCGTCCCAAGATCTGGTAACGGGAGCAACGTTTGTCGCAAGTTTTGCCGCGATTTCTTCATAAGCACTGACCGAATTTACGCTCTTGATTTTAATGTTAATTGCAAGACCGCTGATTTCGATTTTTTCACCGCCGTTTTCTTCGCCGCCGGCATATACAAGGATATATTGATTGCTTGACGTAACCGTCCAGGTCGTACCCTTGTTAAAAGTGCCGTTTACGTAGTCGGTGTTCTTGTCGATTTTGGTAACGTCGGAAGCGTACGAAATGAACTTCAACGTATTTTTCATTGCAGTGAATTTAACCGCCTCGTCAAGGTTTGCGCTGATTTCGATTTCGGCGCCTACGTTAACCAAGTAATCGGGAAGTTTATAATAAGCATACAATCTTTCCCTTACATTGCCAATAGCCGATGGCTCCATAGAAGCCGACGTATCGCTCGTATTGAAGCCTGAAATACCGGTATATATTCCGCCGATAAAACCATAATAGTTTTTGTAGGTTGCGGGATAATATGTAAACTGTGCGAAATAACTATTCGCAGACGAACCGTTCATAACAAACGGCTGAAACTTTTCCGGCGTGGCAATGTCCAGAAACTTTGTGCTCGGCGTAACCGTCGCTTCCGCATTGGACTCTTTAATTTCGCCCGCACCCACGCGCGTAAAAGAAATTGCGCTGACAAGCAGTGCGACTGCAAGCATAAACACTAATGCAAGTCCGCTGATACGAAGTAAGTTTTTGCTTGATTTTTTTGCTCTCATATCTCTCCTCCGATACGCCGGAAAACCCGGCGGTATAGCCATAGTATGTGCAATTTTGGGCATAATGCGCCCAAAAGATATTGCTATAAATATAATATACAAGATATTACAACCGAATGTCAAGTTATTTTGCATTATGACGTGCCATTTTCACGTCCCGTTTTCGCCGTTACCCTTTCAAAACATTGTATACTCGTTATCTTCCGTGCAACGCACTCTATACCATTGCGACACCATATACTTGTTGTCATCCGTGCAACGCACTTTATGTCATTGCGAGCGTAGCGTGGCAATCGCCGGGAACGGACACCGCATTATAAAACCCACGCAAGATACTTTTGTACTTGCGTGGAGAAAAGGCGCACACAAGCAAAAGAGTGAGCGTTATCGCCTGCGATAATGCGATTTCAAAAGCACAGTGTGCGCCGAGACAGCATAAACTGCCTTATGGAACTTTCGCGGCTCAACGTCATTGAACTCACAAATCTTGCCCTGTCCGTTGCGACGATACTGACGCGCGACCTTACCGTGTCCGAGACGGAATGTCTTTTGAAATTCCTTTGCATCGTGCGCGACGATATATCGCTCATACTTTGCGACAAACGCACCAACAAGTCCTGATACGTTACCACTTCCGTGCGACACTCTTTATATCATTACAATGCGGTTACCCTTCCGGGAGATTGCCACGTCGCGTTGCTCCTCGCAATGACATAAGTGCGTTGCACGGGATAGAATAAAGAAGGTACGAAAATTTTGCAAATAGTTTCCGGTAAACAAACTCTTGTTATATTCCGTACGAAGTACTGTGTCATTGCGAGCGAAAAAACGGGGACCCCACGGGATACTTTGTACCCATGGGGAAAAGGAATAAACAAGCAAAAGACAAGCATTTTCGCTTTTAGCGTGAAATGATTGGTCAAAAGCGTAGTTTATGACGCGTGGCAATCTCCCGGAAGGGTTTCCTTGTTATAATATCCCGTGCGCCGCTGTCAATATGACAATGACTGCTGTCAATATACACAACATATTACGCTTTTCAATTTTAAAAAAATCTTCAAAAAAATTGAACTCAACAAAACGAAAACGGCGGTTTTCCAAAATCGTATTTTCCGTTTTGCCCTGATAATACGTCGGTTTTGACAAAACGTCGGCGGTTTTGTATAATATAATTATGAAATACAATAAAAAAGGTTTCACTCTTGTGGAGCTTATCGTCGTAATTGCGATTATGGCGGTGCTTGCCGGCGTCGTTTCGGGCGCAACCGTGGGCATTCTCAACAAGAAAACCGACGAAGTCAACTACATATACAACGGAAAACAAATTTCTGCACAAATCGTTTCGTGGGCGCAGGAAGTCGTTGAACGCCCTTCGTTCTTCACCGAACTTACGGGGATCGAAATCGACGTGACAGATCTTTTGTTGTATGGCAGTATCGACCAAATATGGACGGATGCGTACTCGGAAGCCGCTTACAATACCTTGAAAAACAGGTTTTCGTCCTTAAAATGGGCTGATTCGTACGGCGTTCCCGAAAAAAAGGGGACTTTTTCCGCCGATTTTAACACGGAGCAAAAAGCGATTTATCTTTATTACAAGGGAAAATCGCAAGAATATCGTGAAGTATATTACAAAATTTAACTAAGCGGTGAAAACATCGTCACCGAAAAAGGCACAGGATTTTAACGTTGTTTCCCTTATTTATTCCTGGCTCGGCTATCTGAACATCTGTTCCTGACGTACTTTCTTATGCGGTTTTTCACCTTTGCGTAATTTTTCGGCAGGACGTATTTCCAATTCCCGTCGTTCGTTCCCGGGGTATTCATTCTCGCCTCCGAGCCCTGCAACAGATAGTCCTGCATAGGCACGATGACGAATTTCGCGCGGGAGCGCATTACCCTTTTGAAAGTTTTATCAAAGACGTTTTCGTCGGTTGCGCCGAGGGTTTTTTTGACGTACTCTTTTGTGCCGTCATCGAGCGCGTCGTACCAACCTTTCAGCGTATCGTTGTCGTGCGTGCCGGTGTAATAGACGGTGTTATACTTCACGTTTTCCGGCAGATGCTCGTTATCGCTCTTGCCGTCGAAAGCGAACTGAAAGACTTTCATTCCGGGGAAACCGGTACGTTTCACAAGGCGGCGCACCTTGTCGGTGATAATTCCGAGGTCCTCGGCGATGATTCTGTCGTCGAGGTCAAGCCCGTCGAAGATTTTCGTGCCGACGCCCTTCACCCACCTGCCGATTTTTGCGGTCGTTGCACCATACGGCACGGCGTAGTAGCTTTCAAACGCGCGGAAGTGGTCGATGCGGATTTTGTCGAAGAATTGCATCTGATGCAGCAAGCGGTGATGCCACCACACAAAGCCGTCCGCCTGCTGTTTTTTCCAGTCGTACAGCGGATTGCCCCACAGTTGCCCGTCGGCGGAGAAGTAATCGGGCGGCACTCCTGCGACCTCTTTCGGGCGCATATTTTTGTCAAGCCTGAAAATTTCGGGGTGCGCCCAGACGTCCGCGCTGTCGTACGCGACGTAGATGGGAATATCGCCGATAAGCGCGACGTTTTTGGATTTTGCGTAGTCTTTAAGCGCGGTTAATTCGCGAAAGAACTCGAACTGCAAAAACCGCCAGAAATCGCACTCGTCCTGAAGCGCGGCGATTTTTTCGTCGGGCAGCGTATCGCGCCGTCTTTCGTCCTTTTCCCACGTATCGAACGATGAAAACCCGTTTTTGACTTTGAGCGCCATAAACAGCGCGAAGTCGTCCAGCCAATATTCGTTATTTTCAAGAAACTTTGAATAATCGGAATTTTTTTGAAATCTTTTGAACGCGCAGCGCAGCACGTCGTATCGCGAGTTAAAAATTTCGGCGTAGTCAAGTGATTTTGTTTTGGCGCGTTTTGCCTCGTTTTCCATCAAAAGCCCGCGTTTAACAAGCGTATTTATATCGATAAAGTACGGATTCCCCGCAAATGCCGACGGCGATTGATACGGGCTGTCGCCGAAAGACGTTGGCGATAACGGCAGCGTTTGCCAGAAATCGACCTTCGCGTCCGCCAAAAAATCGACAAAAGAAAACGCGCCCTCGGACAGCGCGCCGACGCCGTATTCAGACGGCAGACTTCCTATATGCAAAAGCACCCCGTTGAACTTTTCTTTCACTTGTGCGGGGCCTCCTCGTGCGTGACCGCCTCGCCGAGCCTGTTCGCCCAGCTTTCGCAATACAGATCGTAATAGGATTTATTTTGTTCCTGTCTATAAGCGATGCACTTTTTGTTGTTGCACCATACAAACGACGGAATCCCGACGACAAACAGATACAGCGGCCCCAGAATCAGCGACTGAATGGTATGGCCGTACTCATGCACGGACACGGTTTTTTTGTACTCCTCGCCGCGCTTGCCGTTGATGAAGATAAACGCGCCCAACGACACGCCGCCCCAATCGCCCTCGTGGAAGGTCAGGATTGCGCCGTGGTAATAGGCGTGCTCGCACCTGATATTTTTCAGGAAAAGCAAAAACCCCAGGACGTTCTGAATCGCGCCCCAGGTGAACTGTAAAACCAGGTAAAAAAACTGCAAGATATATTTCATAATAGCCTTACTTTGTTCTTATTTTGAACGTATAGCGGATGGGAGTGTTTTTGTTGGTCTGATAGGCGTTGTTAAGTTGCGGATTGTCTTTGGGATCTCTCGTGACGTATTCATGCGTAGCCGTTGGAATCGTCGCGCTGACGACTATGCAAGGCTTAAATTGATTTTTGTCGTTGTGGTAACTGACGATGAGATAATATTCGGTGTCGGCGTCGGCGTCGTCGTTCTTCTTAACGCCCACAACCTGAATGACGATATAAGGATTTTTGTTGTCCGCGCTGACAAAGGAACTGCGCTCCACCGCGTTGCAGCCGTCCGGCACAAGAACCTGCGTCGGCCTCGCACCGGGATCGTAGTATTTGACGGGAATGTCCAGCCCTATGACCGTCTTGTAAATCCTTTCACACACTTTTTTGGAATATTCGACGTACCACCCGCGCGTGCCGTTGTCCACGTCTTCTTTGCGCGGATCCGGCTTGTTGGGATAAATATACTGCCCCGAAAGGTACGTAACCGCCGCGATCGCGTTCCTGTACATGGTCTGCGTGTCGGTTTCGGCAGTGCTCTTCTGACGGCGTTTTGTCGTGACGTAAACGGCAGGCGTAACCGCCGCGGCAAGAATCGCCATAATGGCAATGGTCACGATAAGTTCAACGAGCGTAAAGCCTTTTTTATTTTTGAAAACACGCCTTTTCATACTTATATAATTATACTACTTCGCGCGTACAGTGTCAATATATTATTTTTCACATACAACTCACTATAACTTATATCATTGCATACGAAACACTTTATGTCATTCTGAGGAGTTGCATAGCAACGACGTGAGAATCCCCCGGAAGGGAACCATATTATAAAACCCACGCAAGATACTTTTGTACTTGCGTGGAGGAAAAGGAGCACACAAGCAAAAGAGTGAGCATTATCGCCCCCGAAAATGTGATTTCAAAAGTGCAGTGTGCGACGCATCTCCCGGAAGGGTATCCTTGTTATTGCCCTATTTCTCACAAAATAAGGATTTGTCGCAGTGTGATATTGCGACATCGCAATATCACAACGCGCCGAACGGCGCACATCGCCGCGTTAGCGCACATCGCTTTTGCCGATAGGCAAAAACATCGCACCATCGCTTTTACAATGTGTCCCTTCCGGGAGATTGCCACGGCGTTGCAAGCAACTTCTCGCAATGACATAAAGTGCGTTGCACGGAAGACCACAAGGGGCAGTGTGCGACGGGTACCGATACCAAACGTTGAAATAATTATAGTGGAGGATTAACATAAATGTTAAAACTTAGAAAAAACAAAAAGGGCTTCACGCTCGTTGAACTTATCGTCGTAATCGCAATCATGGCAGTCCTTGCAGGCACGGTCGCCGGTGTTACGGTAGCGCAACTTAATAAGCAAACAAACAATACGGCAAAGACGGAGGCTCAAACACTTGCTTCGGACTTCAAAAACTTTATGATTGACTATACTCTTCCTACTGGGAAGATAACCGATGGTACGGAAAGCGCCCCTGAAAAAATACCTGGAACAAATGATGATTTCACAATGGTTGGAGAATGGAATAGAGCAGATGGCATTAATTCTGTTGGTGAATTAACATATGCTGTTTATGAATTTATATCGGAAAACAAACTTTCCCCCGAGGCACTTTCAATTGTTAATAATAATAACTCAGAGGGGAAAGTTGCGGGCGAACATAAGTTTTACGCTTATATCTATAAAAGTGATAAGGAAGGCAATGCAAAAGATGATGGCGGTAATGTTTCTGTAATGTTCTATTGCAAACATAAAGGCACCAACGCAAATCAACAACCGAAAGCCATTTATACGTATTCGGACGCGCTTACAGACAACTAAAATATTACACGACTTAAATCAAAAAGCGAGGCAAACGCCTCGCTTTTTGATTGAGTAATTTTCTTTATTCTTTTACATTTAATGAAAGGTAAAATTGAGCAACACAAAAAAAGAGCCTATTGAGAATTTTTGTAGAATTCTACACTTTTTCTCAATAAGGTAATTCTTTTGGTCGAAAATCAACCACAAACGTAATATTTAACAAGGGATACGCCAAAATCGAGCAATCAAAAAGCGAGGCGTTTGCCTCGCTTTTTGATTTCGCGCATTGATTGTACCTTAAAGTGTGCCGCGGTATCTTGCGGGAGCTGTTCTCGTTATCATAAGAAGCATGATAACCACCTCCTTTGGTACAATCACATTGATACCAAAAAATATTATATCACTTGCACACAGAAAAAGCAATACAAAAAGCGAGGCGTTTGCCTCGCTTTTGAGTATCATATCAATTTTTAGGCTTCTGCAAAAGCATCTTCATATGTGTAAGTTAATTTTAGAGTTTCATTTTTTTTCGATTTAGATTGGCATTCAAACATTACAGTTTTGGAAGAATCAGTGACGGAAACGGTATATTTAAATTGATGTTTTCCAGCAACTGGTACAGTATTTGTTACTAATGTGTCTTTACCATCATTTTTATTAACATCATCAGCAAAAGCCTTTACCGCATCAGCAAATGTTTTATAGTCATAGCCATCACCTTCGCCAAATGTAAGACCTAACATAAATTGTTTGATTTGCGACACAAGGGTTGCCATTTCGGATTTTGCGGTATTATCAGTTTGTTTGTTCAATTGCGATACGGTTACACCGGCGATCGTACCCGCAAGGACTGCCATGATTGCGATTACGACGATAAGTTCAACGAGCGTGAAGCCCTTTTTGTTTTTTCTAAGTTTTAACATTTATGTTAATCCTCCACTATAATTATTTCAATGCTTGGGTATCGGACACGCGTCGCACACTGTGCTTTTGAAATCACATTATTGCAAACAATAATGCTCACTCTTTTGCTTGTGTGCTCCTTTTCCCCAAAAGTACAAAGTATCTTTTGGGGGCCCCGGATTTGCGATAGCGCGCTGTCATTAAACAAAGCAATGCTGCGACAAATCCTTATTTTGCGACGTTTTGTCCGATATTTTTTTGTTCAGGGAAAACTGCATAAAAAAATGTCTTAGTTTCCCTTTACATTTATAATTATACTTTATAAAATATGCCTCGTCAATACTTTTTTTGAAAATACTAAAATACTATAATAGTACTATATTGTATAAAAGTCCAAAAAATCCAATTTTTGTGCAACTTTCGCCCATTCAATGCACATATTCAAATATTTTCATACGTTTTTTTAAATTTTTCCCAGCAAATACTACATTTACCAAAATTCATACTCATTACAATGCGGTGACCTTATCTCATTCGGTACGAAGTGCTTAATGTCATTGCGAGAAGTTGCTTATTATGGAAACCGCTTCAAAAACGATTAAAGTGTTTATGTGGAATTCAAAACAAACCGAATAAACATTATACAGTATTAAAACTAATTATATTTATCCATACATTACTTAACTCCGGACACCGGAAAATTTCTCCTTAAAAAGATGGTCATCTATTTAGCAAGAGTGTCCTTTTGACAGTTTTATAAATAATCCATATTTATATGCTATTTCGTATCCCTTCCGGGAGATGCGTCGTATGCTTCGTTTTTGACCAGTCGATTGCCGCAAGCGACAATCGACTGTCTTATGCTTGCATACTCCTTTTCCCCAAAAGTACAAAGTATCTTTTGGGGTCCCCAATTTGCTCCTCAGAATGACAGAGTACTTCGTACGGAACATAACAAGCGTTTGTTTGCCGAAAAGTAATAGCAAAATCTACATACTTTCTTTACGTTATTCTGTGCAACGCACTTTATGTCATTGCGAGGCATCGCCAACGGCGATGCCGTGGCAATCTCCCGGAAGGGTAACCTTGTTATAAAACCCAAAACTATAAACGCCATTTTATCCGCTTTCACCAACTTCCGTACCTGATCAACACCACTATTTATCAATACATCATTATTAAAATCGAATAAAAGAGAACTAATTAAAATATCAATACAATTCGTTTGTAAACTTCAATCAATTTTTTTCTATATACCAAAGTCGACCGCTCTTTATTTCCATATCATATGCACTTGTATTTATATTTATTAAAACACACCTATTATATATGATAGCAAGAGTGTCCTTTTGACAGTTTGATAAAAACCACCATATTATTAACAATGTTACCCTTCCGGGAGATTGCCACGTCGCGTTGCTCCTCGCAATGACATAAAGTGCGTTGCGCGGAATGACACAGTTTCCGCGTAAACACCATTTTAAGCGCGGTTTTTGACTTACTAATCGCAAAATAAGGATTTTTTGCCCTGTATGCTCAAACATTGAAATAATTATAGTGGAGGATTAACATAAATGTTAAAACTTAGAAAAAACAAAAAGGGCTTCACGCTCGTTGAACTTATCGTCGTAATCGCAATCATGGCAGTCCTTGCAGGCACGGTCGCCGGTGTTACGGTTTCGCAGTTGAACAAACAAACCGACAATGCAAACAAAAACCAAGCCAAAAAAATCGCAGATACAATCTATACTGAATTGTTGGAAGCAGCTGAAACAGCTAGTGCATCGGATACACCAGGGACACAAACAGGGACACAAACAGGAACACAAACAGGGACACAAACAGAAGATCCTATCAAAACTGCCCTTGTAGCAGCTTTTGGCGAAAGTGGCAAGGTTTTCAATTGGTCAGACTCCGCTCCAACCACTACTAGCAAAGGCAAGATTTATGTCTGGAAAGCAGCTGAAAAAGCTACCGTAGGAACAGGCGACGATACAGCAAGCGTAGACGAATATCATGTCAAATATATTGGCAAACAATCAAAAGGCACCGTAGAATACTTAGTAAATGAAATTCAAGGGGTTCGCACAGCAGAATAAAAACACTTTTTAACAGCAAAACATTAAGCGAGGCAAACGCCTCGCTTTTTTTTATTAAAAAACTCTGCAAGAAGTTGCAGAGTTTTTTAATACAAGCGGTGTCCCTTCCGGGAGATTGCCACAACGCCGCAAGGCAGCGTTTCGCAATGACATTAAGTGCGTTGCACGCAAGACTACAAGGGTGCCACGCTACGCTCGCAATGACATAAAGTGCGTTTGTTAAATGCTGTAAATAAGGCGGTAAAACTCGGACATGGACGTCGTGCCGTTGCCGATGAGCGTGCGGATGCTGTCTTCCAAAAACGTTGCGCCGTGCTCTTTGGCGAAGTCGCGGATTTCCTCGGTTGTCCTGCCCTCGGATATCATGCGGCGAAGGTCGCTGTCGATTTCGATAATTTCGTAAATTGCGGTACGTCCCTTGTAGCCGGTGTTGCCGCAGCGGGGACAGCCGACAGGCTCATAAATATGAGTGATTGACGGATCTTTCAGAATTGCGGCCTCTTCCGCCTTGATTTCGCGTTTTCTCTTGCATTCCGGGCAAAGTTTTTTGACAAGCCTTTGCGCGACAACGCAGTTCACGGACGACGCGACCATGTATGACGCAACGCCCATGTCGATAAGACGGACGATACTTGACGCGGCGTCGTTGGTGTGCAGCGTGGACAAAACCAAGTGGCCCGTGATAGCGGCGCGGATTGCGATTTCGGCGGTTTCGGTATCACGAATTTCACCGATCATGACGATGTCCGGGTCCTGACGCAGGATTGCGCGAAGTCCGCTTGCGAACGTTAAGCCCGCCTTTGCGTTGGTTTGCACCTGATTAACGCCGAAGATTTGCTTTTCGACAGGGTCTTCGACCGTCGTTATATTGACGTTCGGTTTGTTGAGTTCGCTAAGGACGGCGTACAACGTCGTCGACTTACCTGAACCCGTAGGCCCCGTGACAAGAATGATCCCGTTCGGCGCTTTGATGATGCGGGAGAACTGATTAAACAGTTTGTCGGGCATGCCAAGGTCGGGAAGTGTGATAAGAGCGGCGTCCTCGGTTGCAAGAAGACGCATGTTGACCTTTTCACCGTAAATCGTGGGCAGCGTGTTGACACGAAGGTCGATGTTGATGTCGCCGTTGTTGAAGTCGATACGGCCGTCCTGCGGGATTCGCTTTTCAGCAATGTTGATGCCCGCAAGGATTTTACAACGCGAAACGATACTGTTAAGCGTGGAAATGTCCAAGCGCATACATTCGACAAGCTCGCCGTCGATACGCATGCGGACAAGGATTTGCTCCTCAAACGGCTCAATATGAATATCAGACGCGCGGCGCATGTACGCCTGCGTGATAAGGCTGTTGATAAGTTTGACGACAGGCGTGTTGTCAACGCGGCTTTCGATTTCGGACAACTTTTGCTGGGTTGCCGCCGAAGTCTGCTGGACAACCTTTTGCGTCGCTTCGTCCGACACGAAGAAGTTGCCGGCGTTGGTGTAGTACTTTTCAATCGCGCTTTCGATGATACGCTGCGGCGCAAGGACAAAACCGACGTCCATACGCGTGACCATCTTTACGTCCTCGAACGCGCCGATGTCGTGCGGATCGTGCGTGGCGATGATAATCTGCCCTGCCTTCACGTCAAGCGGCATTATGCAGTGCTTTTTGACGATTTGCTCAGGTATGTTTTTCAGAATTTCGGGACGACGGACGACAAGCTCCGTATTTATATAGGTCGTGTTGAAACGCTCCGCCATTGCAGAGAGCATCGCGTCCTCGGTGATAATGCCGCGCGACAACAGTATCGCGCTGATTTTTTCGTTGGGATGGGTTTTTTGCCAACGTTTTGCGTCATCCAGTTGCGCCTGCTTGACATAGCCTTTCTCCAACAGGATGTCGCCTAAACTTGCTCCTCTTTGCATCTCTTCTCCTTATGATATATAAATATTATATTCCGAATAAGTTTTTTATGCCGTCGATTATGGGCGTGCCCGCAAATACCGTGACCACCGCACCAAGCGCGATAAACGGACCAAGCGGAAGCTCGTACCCCTTTCTGACCTTTTTCGTCAGCAATAGCGCGCCGCCGATAAGCCCCGCCGACACTATCGCGATAAACGCCGACACAAGCGTCGGGTAAAGCCCCAACACAAGCCCCAGCGCAAAATAAAGCTTTATGTCGCCGCCGCCGATGCCGCCCGTCACGAGCGCGATTACGTAAAGCGGCACGCTGATAACCACCGCGCCAACAAGACGGTGCCACCACACAACGTCCTTCGCCGTGAAAAACAGCGGGATCGACAAAATTATGATGAACACGACGATGCCGTTCGGGATCTCTTTCGTGTCGATATCTATGAACGTCATCACGATGAGCGCCGAAAACAGCGCGTCGTATATGAACGCGTTGGCGTTAAGCCCAATAAAATATGCCGACAACGTCCACAATACGGCGTTGAGCGACTCCACAATCGGGTACCTTGCGGAGATTTTTTCCTTGCAATTCCTGCACTTTCCGCCAAGAAAAATCCAGCTGAAAACCGGCACCATGTCGTACCATTTCAGCGGCTGCCCGCACTTCGGACAATAACTGTGCTTTTCGGTGAAAAACGTGCCTTTGGGAATGCGGTAAATGCAAACGTTCAGAAAACTGCCGACCGCAAGCCCGAAAAATGCGGAAAATATCGTGAATAACAGATGGCCAAGTTCCATTTTATCAACCGCCTGTCACGGTTCGGAAATAAAAATTCTTGAACCCTTTGTCGTTGTTATTGTACGGCTTGTAGTTAGCGTCCAGCAGCATGTTTTTGTATTGACCGGCGGCTGCGTCGCCCGTGATTGCCCCGATATTGCCCTGCTCGAAACTGAAAATGCCTTTGAAACGTTTAGTTTCCGTCGATTGGCTGTAATCCGCCTCGATAAAGTCGATTTCAAGCCCCGGGGAGTCGAATTTTTTTTGCCCTTTGGCGTTAAAGACGTCGCAGAACACCTTGACGGACGTAATCTCACCAAAGGTATTGACAATCGCACGGAAGTAAACCTTAATCGTGAAACTGCCGTAAAACGCGCGTCGTTCCGCCTCCCGATTAGGATCAGTAAAGTATTCCTGCGTGGTGTTGCCGCTGTCCGTCGAATACACAAGCCTGCCGTATTCGGACGACGAGAACATCTTGTACTCGCCCGTCGGCGCGTTTTTCATCTGGTACGTGGTTTGAGTATCGCCGATTGTAATCATGTTGGTATCTATCGGGAGCTCGCCGTCCTGCAAATATACCTCAACCGACGACCTTGCCGCCCGCTTGATCTCGTTCTGGACGATTGTGCCAAGGTCTTTTGCGGCGGCGTTTTCTTTCTGGCGCATATAAGCCGTAGTGCCTGCCGTGACAAGCCCGCCGATAACCGTTGCGAGAATACCCATAATGGCGACGACCGCGATCGCTTCGACCAAGGTGAAGCCTTTTTTATTTTTTAAGATTTTTGCGAGTTTTCTCATGTCAGTTCTTATAGTTGGTTGTTACCCATTCTTTGGGAAGCGAGTAGTTTTCAAGTTGTTGCGTGTCTTTAAGGTCGTAAGACACGGTATCGTCGTTGAAAATGAAAATCCAGCGTTTCGTACCCTTGTCCGACGTCACCTGATACCTTGTGAACGCATAGTTCCAAGGGGTGATCGTCGTCTGCACTTTGGTGGGTTCGATTGAAATCGCAAACGGTACCGAGCCGTAATCGGTGTCGTAATTAAGCACCGCCGCGTACTGCGCCACTTTGCCTTTCGACGTGCTGATGTACGATACCTGCAAAATACTGTGCGGATACACGATATATTTGTCGTTGTACATGAACGTGTTCAAAAGAGCCTGCTCCTGCGCCTGCGCTCTTTTGGCTTCTTCCTTTTTCGCCTTGGACATATAGCGCGTCGCCGTGTTGAACATGGTGAAAGCCAGCGTGCCGACGATCGCAAACAACGCGATTGCAACGATACATTCGGCAAAGGTAAAGCCTTTTTTATTCAGTTTTAAGCGTTTCAAAACCTTTCTCATCTTAGCCGTAATAGTACCCGCCGAAATTCCATTTGGTATAAGTTATCTTTTCGTTTGATTCGATATAGTCGATATCGATATCGCTGCCCGCGCCGCCCGCGCTTGACGATACGTCAAACGCCTGGAAGACCAGGTTTCCGATATTACTGCCTTTGACCGAAATATCTTTTGCGACAATTGTTGCCTGGTTGTTGTTTGAATATGCGTTGGGCAGAATTCCCAAAAAGCCCGTGGAGTTGTTGACGTATTTACCGTTGGGAAGATACACAAACCCGTTGATATAACCGCCACGTCCCAGAAGCAACTGGTTGCCCATCGTCCCGATAATGCACAGATTGCCGCTTTCAACGGTGCTGACTTCTTTCGCCGCAAGTTTAAGGCTGCTTTCGTCATCTTCGTTCAACGAATAAGAACCCGAATAGGTGGTGTAGAAGCCCGAGTAGAAATGCGTGCCGAGCATCGAGTCACTTCTGTCCGCCGAGTTATCGAAAACACCGCCGCCCGTGTTGACGCTGAGCTTATATGCGTTTGCATTGATGGAAGTGTCGCCGACAAGCATAATATAGGCGTTGTGTGTGCCCTTAACGCGCCAGCTGCATTTTCTGAACTCAATACCCGCCTGAAGTTCGTAATCGCCCTTGCCTTCGCCGACAAGCGTGTACTCGTCGCCGTTTTTCACGTATGAACCTTTCCCGCTTTCGACCTTGGTATATTTCGAAGGCGCGTTGATATAAACGTAAACGTCTTTTTCCGTCGCGTCGATTGTAATATTCATACGCTTTGTATTGTTCAGTTGTTTAATCGAGTCGATTATACCGCTATCTTTGCTCGCGCCGAAGACGACGGGATCTTGCAACTTGGTATTTATACCGCCTGTGCCTTCCCCGCCGAAGTTGAAATACGTGTCTTCGGATATGGTGTAGTCAACCTGCGTACGTATTCCGGTCAGCGAAAGGTTGGTAAATACACCGCCCTGATTTCCGCCAACGGGATTTCCTTCGTCGTCATAAGTACAATACAGCGGATCCAGACCAAAGGTGTTGTCACAAGTCAACGGTGTGACGTTTTTGCCTCCGTTTGTGAACCGTAAAACGCGCACGTTCTTGTCGACGCTACCGCTGTTGTAAATCGCATAAAACTTTTCCTTTGAACCAAGGAACGTAAGTCTGTGTCTTACGTACGTCCATACGTTACTGATGGAATCGCTCTTGCCTTTGATGTATGCAAGCGAGTCTATATTATAAAAGTTTGTGGTTCCTCTTATGTCGCCGTTTTGCTGCCATTCATTCAGCTGATCGATAGTATAAGTAGTACTTCCTTCGCGCAGTTCACGCAATATGACATGATCCTGTTTAAGCTCCCTTAACGGGTTCAGCGACGCGTCGTCCTGTACTTCGCTTACCTGGTTGTATTCGTTGACCGTGATTTTTCCTGTGTCGATTTGATCGCGCATAAACTCTGCGGTCAGTTTGGTTGTTTTAAGTATCGCGATTTTTACAAACCCTTCGTCGATAATTTCCCTGAAAACCGCTGAAACGCTTGAATTTTTGTCCGCGTTCGCATACCGCGCGTTGGATGAGCGCAGATACATCCCGTGGTCTTCGTCACTGAACGCACGCACGGATAAGAATGCTGCTGTGCCAACGCTGGTGGTTGGATTTTCGGCAGAAATCTTTGTATTCTTAATGTCGTCGGCTTTGACCGTAATCGCCTTGAAACTGTTCTTGGCGCTAGTGCTTAAAAGTGCCAGCTGTTTAACATCCTCGGCATAATCTTCAACCACGTCTTCTATGTCATCATACGTTAATACTATTTGCGGTTTATTATACTCATCCTTATCTTTATTCGTCGCAATGATGCCTGTGGTTCCTAAGTTGTCGGCAAAGCTATACGTCCCTACATAAAGTGCAAGCTTTCTGGTTTCGCCTTCTTTAACCGAATCGAATCCGAACGTGCCATCCCCTGTATATTGCCAAAATCCATATTCTTTTTTCTCAATAACTTTATTATTATTTATATACGTCGTCGCAATTTCTGTTAACTTGGTATTATCGATTCCGTATAATCCGTCGCTGAATTTGAATTTTAATTTATTGTCTTTATTGTCTTTTATTACCCGCTGAATTACTGCCTTTTCGTCATCAGTAAACCCGGCATCTTTCATAAATTTATCCAGTTCGTCGAGGTTGTAAGCTGTATATGGTTTCAGACTGTCTGAGTATTGATCAACAATGTAAAACTTTTTATCCGAAAACTTATACAACACACTGGGTACTAAAATATATCCGACCTCGCCGCCATCTGTCTTCTTCCATGCAATTTCCCTAGATGTCTCCAAGAATCCATGATCACAATCAGTGCATTCATAATCAGCCAATGCGATAAGATCATATTTCAGGAATATGCAGTCATTGCCTTTCTCGTCATCCTTAATGCTGTACGTTAAGTCGGCATATCCCGTATATACCTCCTTGTCAATCTTCAGATATTTTTCTTTCAGTTCTTTAAGTGCCTTATCTTCGTCACAACCATTGACCTTCATAATAAGATCAAGCAGACTATGCTCCTGATATTCGTTTGAAATCATATCGCCAATGATGTCGATTTTTTTCGCTTGCACTTCGGCGTCGCTTTCGTAACCGAACGCGTTGATCCCGACAGCCTCGATATTGCCGCTGCCTACGTAAATCTCGTTTACTTTGAGAGGCTGATATTTTACCGTGAGCGCGGCTTTGTAAGTTGTGTCGTTTACCGTGCTGACCGAGGTCTCATCGATGTCCACGCGCGACTCCCGCACCAGTGAAGTGCTGTTAAGTTGGCGTTGTACCTTTACTTGTCCTTCCGAACCTTCTTTCTTTTCCGTATTTTCAATAAGCGACGCGTAATCCCAGTTATAGATATAAAGGTTGGAAGTTTCGCTGAATTCTACGGGGCGATACTCTTTATGCACGCCGCCGTCTGTTCCCTCCGCGGACAAGTAGCCGTCGCCTTTTAAGATATATCCGCTGTCGTTTATTGTTTTGCCGAATACTTCTTTCAATGCGTCTTTAAGACTGCTTGTTCCATATTTTTCTAACGTGGTTAAAAAGCTTTCGACATTACTATTGTCCGTAAAACTGTGAACAAAATTATATGTTATTTTTTTATCTCTTTTATATACAAATCTGTAAGAGCCTGTTGCGTCGTAATTAAAGCTGCCTGCGTTTTTGTTCCATTCATTACCGTCAAAACCAAGCAATGTTTTCAGACGCGAGAAGAAATTTTCGCTATTGAAAGTTTCATTGTCGAAATAACGGTTGAAGTTTGAACCGTTCATTCTCGTGAAGACCAAGTCTTTATAACCTGTGCTTTCGGACGTGAGAGCAAGATTTTCGGGCGCGATAATCATGCGTCCCATGCAGAATATGTCGCCTCTCATCTTGGTTTTGTTGTAAGACACGGTGGCGTTTTCAACTTCTTCTTTGTTTGAAGCAGTTATTTTACCTTTGCCGGTGCCGTCATAAATCGACAGGTCGTGATATATGTATTCGGTGCTGTTGCTGCCTAATGCTTTCGGCGCATAAACCCAGTTATATCCATAGTTTACCCTGTCAAAGATAATGTCGCCGCTGCAATAAACGTTGCCGCCCTTCGGATACTGCATTATCATGTCTTCGGGGTTGCATTCGGGCGTGGAATACATCGTCGCGCCGAGATATTGTTTGTTTCTGCTGTCTGTTGCATCCACCGGGTGTAATTCATTATCTTTTCCTAATTCTCTGAGCGTTATTGTGACTTCTTCAATCGCGCCGCCGTTCTCCCAGTTTCTTGTCCAGAAAGTGTACGTTTCGGCGTTTTCAGGCGCACGATCCATAAGGGTGTAGTGCGAGACTTCGTCATAAACCTGCAACGGCAAAAATGCCTCGTCGTCGCCGTTTTTCGTTTTGTATTTCAGATACATCGCCTCGTTCACTTTGCCCTCTTGTTCGCGCTCTATGTATTCGCCGGTGCCAAGGATATCGAAACCTGCAAAAGTCTTGTTGCCGATCGTGCTGTATTTGATATATTTTTTGTTGTACGTTTTTTTGTAAAGCGCGGGAAGATTTACGCCAAGGTCAAGCCCGCGTATTGTAAGGTTGCCGTCGCAATAGATATTGCCCTGAACTTTTATAACGTTGTCGGCAGCGCCGATAATAAGGTCGCCGTTGGCAAAGATACTGCCAGTAAGACCTTCAAGAATAATCGGGTTGAAGTATCGGGTGGTCATCTTCTTCACGGTTTGCCCGTTCACGACTTCTTCATCCCAACAGTTTATGGAAATATCGCCCTCGATTCTCTTGAAAACAAGGTCGTCGCGTTTTTGTTCTCCGCCCAAGTCGTTGTTGGTTACCAAGGCGTTGCCGAACGTGTCTTTGAGCGTAACGTTTTTGACTGTCGTTTCTTTGTTATAAGTGAAGCTCACCGTTCTTTCCTGCGAGCCTTTTACGCCCCTTACGTCGACAAGTACGCTGTCAAGCGACGTCTTTTCCTTTGACGCGTTGGTAAACGTGACGTAAACTTTCACGCCGTTGATTATCGTGAAATCGTCAAGTTCATCGTCAAGATCACCATTGTCGAATTGGAGTTTGACGGGATTATCTTGTTCAAGCTCAAAGGAATTGCTTTCGATAAGTTTGCCGAGATATGAGGAGCTTTTCAGCGTTTCGGTCATTACGAGCGCGGCGTTGTACGCGCGTTCCTGCTGGGTGTCCGCAATGCTGTTCGAGAAGGAGGAAAGCGTCACAAAGAGCATAGAAGTGCCTACGACGATAATAATCGCCATAGTCATAAGTACCATAAGCATCGCGCTGCCGCGTTTTTTATTGTACCGCTTGTTAAACCTTTCTATATTTTTTAATAACGTCAGCATAATTGACCTCCTTCCGTCAATCGTACTTTTTTATTTTTCCCGTCTTATCTTTGTGACTGCGCTTTCGCGCGTTTTTGTAACTTTTTGTTATATTTATATAATATAATATCCTTTATTTTAAGGTGCCGCTTCCGCACAAGTAATGTCGTGCTATTCGTTCAGAATGTACGTGATCGTCATCGAGAACGTGCCCGAAACATCGTTTCCGTCCGGCGTCATCGAAAGATACGTCAGATTGTACGACTTCACGCGCGCGATCGCGTCGGTCACCTTGTAAAGCGTCTGCATGTCCGTCTTGTATGCGCTCGATATGGTGTAAACCTTTTTGGTGGACGTCGTGACGGGCCTGCCAAGGCTTATCTCAACGTTGAAACCAAGGTCGCCAAAGAACTTGTACAGCGTTTCCGCAATCGCCACAGAATCCTGATGTCCTGGCATATTGCTGGGCAGAAGCTCCTCGTTAAGGTTGTTTTTGGTGCTGGTGAGCTGCTTGTACGCCGCCTCGTTTTGTCTGATTTCTTCAACGAGCTTGTTGTACCTTGCCGGGCTCACCGCGTCGATTTGCTTTTTGACCTTCGCGATGTCGCCTTCGACCGTCTGCAACTCTTCCTGAGCGGTTTTTTTGTCGTTGTTTTTCGGCATGATGCCAAGAGTGTACGTGCCGCCTACAAGCAGGAACAGGATAAGCACGAAAATCAATATTTTTTCTTTTCTGTTAATCGTCATTTTCCCGTCCTCCTTATTTGTCGCTGCCGCCGAAAAGTTTATCGTTCACGACGTCGAAACTTACCGAAAAATCGGTAGCGGTGTCCATCGACGGCTCAACGCTCTGAATATAGCCGCTGCCGTTTTCCTTAATCGCCGAAACGTAGTTTCGCATCGACTGGGAACCCTTGCCCGTAAGTTTTAACGTGATCCTTCCGTTGGTGAAAGTGAACTGCGTCACCTTGCACTCCGTCTTGTTCGCGCTTGTGAAGATTATGTCGAAAATCGTGCCGGTAAGGTTTATCGCGGCGTCGGCTTCTTTCGACGTCGCCTGCGCGCCCGCAAGGGCGTTTGCAACGCGCGTTGCGACTTCCGTCAACGACTCGTATTGGTAAATCGTGTTGCCGTATTTGTCGGTGCCTTTCGTCACGGGGTTGCCGTTTTTGTCAAGCACCACCGTGAAGTTTTTGAACTTGTCTTCGTTCTTGGCAAGCGTGTTTTTCTGGTTGGTGAGTTCCGTCTTGGCAGATTCAAGGTCGGACACGGCAGTGTTGTACTGCGAACGCGCCACAAGATACCACCCGACCATCGCGCATGCCACCACGACGACCGTAACGACAAGAATAAACTCAAACGAGGTGCTTTGCCCCGATTTTCCAATCGCCTTTTGCGCGGCGATAAAATCTATGTTTCTCTTTCTCTTTGCCATAATCCACCTCGTTATTTGAGCATTGTGCCGATAAGCGGTGCAAGCGCGTTGAAATCAAGCTGCTCGACGCCCGATACGCTTTCGGGTACGGGAAGCATCTTGACGTTAAGCCCCATGAAACCGTAAAGGTCGCTTTCAACCGACTGGAACCTGTCAAGGTCGCCCGTGATAAACACGTCGTCGAATTTGTAATCGGTATATTTCGAGCGGAAGAACTGAATCGCCTCGCTCACGATGCCGGAAAAGTCGTTGATGAAAAACGCCATTTCGTTCGCATAGTTTTCGTTGGGCATCGAATAAATGGGTTTCGACAGCGAGAAGACGTGCTTGTAATCCGCGAAAAGATACGACGTAATCGTCGTCATGCGATAGTCGACAAGCACAAAATATTGCGGCAGGTCTTCTTTCATAAAATCGACGAGTTTCGACAGCGCGCTTTGCGAAATATCGATTGCCGTAAGTTTCATGCCGACTTCGCGGCAGCACTTTTTCAGGTTTTCGATGACAAGGTTGTCTATGTACGTGATCATAAGACGCGCCTTTTTCGCTTTCTTTTTCTTTTCGCTCTTCTCTTCCTGTTCTTCCTCGCCCTCTTCGGGGGAGTTCAGCGCGGCTTCCTGCATCTCTTCGTCGGGATCTTCGATATTTCTGTCAATCTCGACAAAGTCGACGGTGTGACTTTCCGCAAGTTTTTTATCCGTGAAAAGTTCCGCCGAAATTATCGGATACAGAATCGACGGCTTTGCGTAAGGCAAAATCATCTCGCGGAACGGTATCTTGTTGTTTTCAAGGACGAATTTCGCCGCTTTCGACTTGATATCGTTTTTGCGGATCATATCGAGCATCGCTTCGGTAAGTTGAAGGTCGATATTGGTTGCGCTCGGGTCGTTCAGAAATTCACTGGGGAAATCCATATCGTAAAATTCTTTCACGGTAATTCTCTTTCCGCCCGCCGTCGCAAACATCGCTTTGAGTTTGTCGTTGTTCAAGTAGTAGTAAATCATAATTTTGCTCCAAATCTGCCCTTTATTCGGTATCCGTGCCTATCGAGTCGTACATCGAGAACATAGGCATAAGTATTGCGATAAGTATTACGCCGATGACAACCGCCATTACAACCATAAGGGCGGGGTTTATCATTGCGGTAAGACTCTTGATTGCAGTGTCCGCTTCGTCTTCGAAATAAGCGGCAGTCTGCCCGAGAACCTCGTCCAGAGAACCGGATTCTTCACCGACGAATATCATTGTCGTAAGCAGCGGGTCGAACGCGTCGACCGTCTGCAACGCGGCGGATATCGACTCGCCGCGACGGATTGCTTCGACAGCGTCGTCGATCTGCCTTGATACGTAAGTGTTGTCCATCATCTCCGACACCATCGTCAGCGCGTCGAGAAGATGTACGCCCGAACTCGTCAGCGTGCAAAGCGAGCTTGCAAAACGCGACGTATAAATCATTTTTTGCAATTTTCCGATGCCCGGCATTTTGACTTTCATTTTGGAAACGAAAAGGTCAACCGCCTCGATTCGCTTAACAATCGGGATGAAAATAATAAGCGAGGCGACGATGCCGATAATCAGTATGTAGTCCTTCATGATGAAGTCCTTGATTTTCAGCAGGATTTTCGTGACCAGTGGCAACTTATCTTCGGACACCATCGAAATCATCTTCGGCATAATCCAGATAAGCAAAACCACAACGACAACAAGACAAATCGCCAGAACGATTTTCGGATATGACGTTGCCGATTTGATTTGCCCTTTTCTCTTTTTTTCCTTTTCGTAATAGTCCGCCATTCGGATAAGAGTCTCTTCCAGTTTACCGCTCATTTCGCCCGCCTTGACCATGCTCACGAGAAGGTTGGGGAATACGCCCGGAAGCGCACCCATCGACTCCGCAAGAGAGTTACCTTTCTGAACCTCTTCAAACAATGCGGCAAGCACGTTTTTGAGTTTCGGTTTCTCGGTGCGTTCGTAAAGCATTTCCAGCGACTTAATAAGAGGCAAGCCGGCGTTCAGCATCGACGCGAGCTGTCGGCAAAACTGCAACACCAGCGCGGTGTCGAGTTTTGAAAGTTTGCTTGCGTCGCCCTTTCCCGTGGCATGGACGTAATAGCATTTCAGACCGCGCGACGAAATGACCTGATTGAAGTCGTCTTCGCTCGTGGCGGTGATCGTGCCGCTTACGCGTTTTCCTTCCGGCGAAAGTGCCTTGTAAGAATACTTGTACATATTACCTCGCAATTATTTTGTCAAAACAAAAATTATTCTTTTGCTAATTTATTATAACATACGACTTGTTAAAATTCAACATTAAAAAAAATTTCGGCGCAAAATATTGCAAAAACATAAAAAAATCAGGCGGAATTACGGCGGTTTAAGGTATTTTTCAAATTTTTCGGAAAATTATTTTGATTTTTTTGGCACGAGTTTTCAACACTTTCGTACGAAAATATACAGTCGTACAATAAAATTCCGCCGTGCGTTTGCTTTCCGAATTTTTCAAAAAATCGACGTTTTTTCGTAAAAATTCGCCAAAAATACGCAATTTTTTACACGCAAAATAATATACTTTATCGTTCAATTTTGCATTATAAAGTCGCTTTTATGTCAGTCAAAAAAAATTCCGCCGTGCAAATTCATAATTTTTTCCGACGCGACCGAAAAAGCATTGACAATATTTTTTTCCTTTATTATAATTTATGGTACAACATACAGTTTTTTGTTCAAAATTTTAAGGAGATATACTATGGCAACAAAAAAGAATGTCAATGTCGACGACGCTTTGGAAACGGCCGAAAACGTGACGGAAACCGTTACCGATAACGTGGCGGAAAATGCGGAAAACGTTACCGAAAACGTGGCGGAAAGCACGACGGAAAATGCTGAAATCGCCGCGGACGAAACGCCTTCCGTAAGTCCCGAAACCGTTGACGAAACCGAAAAAGCAAAGCAGCCTCTGAGTCTCGAAGACGCCCTTGCCGCGGCTGAATTTGCGGCAGGTCAGTATGAGTCTTTCGCCGCCGAAGAAAAGGCGGGAAAAGAAAGCGTCACCCTGTCCGAACCGGAACCTGCGGCGGACGAATTGCCCGAAATCGGCGCGGCAACTTTTGATCCTTCGATGTTCGACGAAGGCGAAATCACGATGTCGGAAACCCCTGCGGAACCCACCGAGGAACTCCCTGTCGAAGATGCCGAAACCCCCGTCAAAACAGCCGAAATACCCGTTGAAGAAAGCGCGCCAGAAGCGGCTGAAAACGTTGAATCCGAGGCAGTCCCCCTGCCCGATTTGTCAGAAGAACGCCCTGTTATGGGCGGTGAAACGCCGGTTGAAAAGGTTGAAAAAACCGAAAAACAAGCCGCGAAAAAACCGTCGAAACCGCGCGAAAAAAATGCCGCTTCGGCAAAAAAAGCGGCGGAAAAATCCGAACCCGCAACCGAAGAAAAACAGGAAGAAACGCCCGCGGAAGAAACGCCCGCAGCCGTTACCGAAAATGAAGAACAGCCGGTGACGGAAGACAAAAAAGTCGTCGCGAAAAAAGGCAAACCCGACAAAAAATCGAAGGATAAAGCCGCCGACGCGGAAGCAGAAAAACCCAAAAAGGAAGAACTTACGCTCGCGCAGCGTTCCGAAAGGTTGAGAGCGAAACTTTCGCCCGAAAAGAACTTCCGTCTGCTGAAAATCCTCATCATCGTTTTGTCGGTAATTTGCGCCGCTATCTCCGCATATGTTTATATTTTCGTGATTTACGACAAGACAACGCCCTTCTCGATTGCGAAAATCGTGCCGATAATCCCGTTCATCGCGCAACTTCTGTTGCTTCTCATCACGTTACTCACGGCAGGCACGTCAAAGAGAAGACCTATCGGCGCCGCGCTGAAAGAAAATATGCAGATTAAGCAGGAAGTCAAAGAAAAGGAAAAGGACGAAAAGATTTCCAAGGAAATCAGCGATCACCTTCTTGAACCCGAAGTCGCGCTCAATACGACCAAAAGAACGGTGGAGCTTTCCAGCTTCCAGATTGACAACTTCTATAAGAAGAATATCGAAGAAATCAACGGAAAATACTACATGCAGGTCGCGAAATTCGACGACAGCGTCAAAGTTTACAACGCCTTGGGCGCAACCGATATGGAATTGTGCGCGGTGAATATGGTCGGCAGTGCGAAATTCGACGAGATTCTCAATCAGCCCCGTACGAAAACCCTGTCTTCGCAGGAACTTGCGACGTATTTCATGAGTAAACCCAACGTTTTCACCATCAAAAAACGCGGCTCGCTTGACTGGACGTTCAAATACAGCAGCAAATCTTTCGGTATTATCCGCGAAAACGACGACAGTTACAAGGTTTCCATCAAGTGCTATCCCGACGCCGCGCAACGCATCAACGACGTCTATAAAGCCCTTGAAGACAGCAACTTCCCCAGCGGTCCGTTGTGGTATTGCTTCAACGAATTGAGAAACCTGCCCCCGCGCGTATGCAAATGGCTTGTCGATACGTCCTGCCAGATTTCGCAATTCCAGCAAATCAAGACGGATAAACTCAAAGACACCATCAAAACGGCGAAAGATTACGATATCGATATCGCGGATATCCGCACGAAGTTCCAGGCGGGCGAAAAAGTGCTGAAATTCCCGAAGTTCACGATGATTTTCTCAAAGGGTAACGACGCGGATATGACGACCTATCTCACGCGCGAATGCGAAGGCGTCGACGCTTCCGCCTATACGAAGGAATACTACTACAAATTCGCGGACGGCGTAAATTCGGTCAGCATTCTCTGCCCGACGAAAGGTCTTTCCGAAGACGTCATAATCGCAATTTTCGACGAAATCGAAAAAATCGCAAAATAGTTTTTCACAACGAAAAGCGGGTTAAGTCCGACTTAACCCGCTTATTTTTTTGTCGTTTTTTTGTTTGTAATTGCCCGGAAAGCCATTTCGGGCGCGACGGCATAAGAAGCCCTTAGACGTACTTATTATCGACGTTTATTATGTAATAATAAGTTTTGTCGGACTTTATCTTTTCGTTCAATTCGCGCCTTATTTCGCGCGCGCCGAGCTTCACCCCGTACGGCACGACGACGTCGAACAAAACGTTTGTGTGAGTATTGCCCTTCACAAGCCTGAAATCGTGAATGGTGACATCTTCGTTCATCGAGCGGACGACGTCCTGTACTTCATTTTTCAAAAGATCGGTTTCGGGATCGCCCACCGTAATCGGGTCCATATGTATGACGAGATGCACGTTCATATCCCGCATAAAATCCCTTTCGATATTGTCGATCTGGTCGTGCGTTTCGATAAAGTTTTTGCCGCCGTCAACCTCGACGTGAACCGACGCATAAGTTATCGCCGGGCCGTAACTGTGAATCATAAGGTCGTGGAAACCCAGAACCTCGTCGTACTGCCTGAGTTTTTCGGAGATTTTCGCGACAAGTTCCTTGTCGGGCACAGTGCCGAGAAGCGGATTTATCGTTTCTTTCAGAAGTTTTATGCTGAAAATAATAATGACCACCGACACGACAAGCCCCGCGTATCCGTCGATATTTACGCCCGTAACGTCGATGACAATCGTCGAAATCAGGACGGCAATCGTCGTAAACACATCGTTTCTGCTGTCTGCGGCAGACGCCTTCAACGCCTCGGAATTGATTGTTTTGCCGAAGTTCCTGTAAATCAGCCCCTGCAAAATCTTCAAGACTATCGAAACGGCAAGCACGACGTAGGTGTACGCCGAAATATTGACGCTTTCGGGCGTGATGATTTTTTCAATGCTCTGCTTCAACAGCAACACGCCGATAAGCACGACCGCAAACGCAATGATAAACGCCGCGATGTATTCGTACCTTGCGTGTCCGAACGGGTGTTCCCTGTCGGCAGGTCTGTTGGAAAGTTTGAACCCGAAAACGGTAACGACGGATGACGCCGCGTCGGACAGGTTGTTGATTGCGTCGGCAACGATTGCGACGGAACCCGAAAATACGCCGACGAGAATTTTGAAAACGCATAATATAACGTTGGAAATAATCCCGAAAATTCCCGCGACAATACCATAACGAAAACGCACTTCCTGATCGGAAGTGTTTTCATAATCTTTGATAAAAAGTTTTTTGAATAATTTCATTTTCAGATGCTGAAATCGCCGCTGTCGTCGGACTTCTCCGCGGCGGACGAAAGGTTATCGTCGTCCTTGATTTCAGCTTGTTCCGTAGTTTTTACGGACACGGATATATCTTCTTCCGTTTCTGTTTTTTCGTCAGAAACTTCAACGATTTCTTCCTTGATAATTTCGCCGTCCGTCTCAGGCGGGACAGGCGAAACAAAATCTGTATTTTCGACAGAAATGGCGTTTACTCTGTCGTTTTCGTCCTGTAAAGTGCGTTCTTTGATGGATTCCGTAATGCTGTCGATAAACTCGTGGTCGCGCGATTTCCTGTCGTAAACGCCCAGAAGATTGTCATTTTCCTTTAAGGAATTGAACTCCTTTACGGCAAGGTACGCGACGTAAATCAGCACCAGCAGCATAAGCACGACGTACAATATCCAGCTTTTTGAAAAGTACGTCAGAAACGCAATTATCGCCGCAATTCCGAGTGCCAGCCCGAACACGAGCCACACCTGAACTTTGGGTTGCGCGCCGGGCATCATTTTGTCCATATTCGTATAAAAAACGTATCCAAGACTTACGCCCGTGAACATCGCCGAAACGACGACGCCGACGATACGCCACTCCTTTGTGCCGGCGTTGGCACAATACCCGCCGAACACAAGCGCAACGATGAACAAGAAAGCGATTATTATGTATTTCCTGACGAATTTATCGCGGGATTTTCTGCTTTCTTCCACCATGCAGTCGCGGCATTTGTTTTCAAAAACAACCCTTTCAAGGCTCGACAAAGTCTTGCCGCAGCGTTTGCAACGGGTGTTGAGCGCAATGTTTGCCTGCGCTTTTTTGAAGTCGTACGAGACATTTGCGCGCTTTAATATTTCAGCGACTTTTTCTTCTTTCGTAAGTTCTCTCGGTTGTTCTTTCTTGTGTGCCATAACCCACCTTTTACTATATTCTATCATATAGGTTGTAAAAAAACAATAAGTTTTTTAATAGCCTTGAAAATATAGTTTGAATATGGTATAATTCCGTCAGAAAACATACGAGGTGTATTATGTCAAAAATTCAGATTCAGCTTTCGGACGGCAGAAACATAAACCTTGATCTTTACGAAGACGTCGCGCCGATTACGGTCAAAAACTTCAAAAAACTCATCAAAGAAAACTTCTTCGACGGGCTTTGTTTCCACCGCACGATAAAAGATTTTATGATTCAAGGCGGCGGTTTCGTCGCGGACGGTCGCGCGATTAAGGAAAAAGGCGGCGCGGACACGATAAAAGGCGAATTCTTGTCAAACGGTGTGAAAAACGACCTGCACCACGGCGAAGGCGTGATTTCGATGGCGCGCACCAACGTCAAAGACAGCGCGTCCAGTCAGTTTTTCATCTGCTCTGCCGACTGCGCGTTTCTGGACGGACAATATGCGGCTTTCGGGAAAACTTCGGACGAGGAAAGCCTTGCGGTCGTGAAAAGCATTTCAAAAGTCCCTACTCACAGTTTCATGTACTTTGACGATATTCCGAACGAGCCTGTTGTCATAAAAACTGTTATTTTGACACAAGAATGATTTTCCCGACAATTTTTGCAAACAAAAAACCCGACGCGGCGCGTCGGGTTTTAATTTGTATTTTTTATTCTTTACGCATTTTTTGCACCGCGGCGTCAACCGCACCCTGCATCATACGTCCGATTCGTTTTATGAAGCTGTCGATTTCTTCGGTCATGCCGTGCTGCAACCATTGCACCATCAGCGCGACGTAAGTAATCGTGAAGTAGTTTGCGATAAATTCAATATCCTCGTTGTCGATGATGACGTACACGGATTTCTGGATAACCTGATCGTGAACGGCGTCGTAAATCGACTCGTAAATAAACTTTTCGATATATTCGCGCCCAAGACTGTTGAAAGCCGAAAGCGTCATCGCGCGATTGTCGTAAAGATAACGCATGATAACGTCGATTGCGTTGGACGTCGAAAGTTTTCTTATGTCGCCGACGACTTGTTGCGTTTCAAACTTATACAGCCACTCGAACAGTTCCTTGATATCCTTGAAGTGATAATAAAAGGTCTGACGGTTATAGCCGCAGTTTGTGACGATTTTGTCGATTGTGATTTTTGAGAAAGGCATTTCCTGAATAAGTTCTTTCAGGGAGTTTGCCATCATTTTTTTCGTGTTCAACGAGTTGCCCATAATTAAGTATTTCTCCTGTTTTTCGACGCTTCGCAGCCGCAGTAGTCCTGTCTGTAAAGCCCGAATTCTTTTGATATATTCACGGATTCCTGAAATCCGTTTTCTTTTTTGAAGTCGTTGACGAGATATTTCACGCCGTACGTTTTCGCAAGTTCCTCGCCGATGTCGTTGATGACGGCGGCGTTTTTCTTCGGACTTACGGAAAGCGTGGACGCAAAGTATTCAAAGCCGTGTTCTTTTGCGTATTCGGCGGTTTTCGTCAACCTTGTTCTTATGCAGACGGCGCAGCGCGGGCCGCCTTCCGTCGTGTCGGAAAAGCCCGAGACCGCCGCAAGGTAATCTTTGTCGCGATAACCGATTTCAACGATATTGAGCCCGAGTTCCGCCTTATCGACGTAAACTTTTAGCGTTTCAAAGCGTTTCTGATATTCGCTTTCCGGAAACGTGTTTGGGTTGTAATAAAACAAAGTAACGTCAAAATCTTTCAGACGATTTATGACGGCGGTCGCGCACGGCGCGCAACAGCACTGCAACAGCATCGACGGTTTCCGACAGCCTATCGACGAAATCTCGTCCTGCATTTCTTTGTTGTAATTACGTTTATTCATAATTCTACAACAATTTTAATAAGTTAAAAAAAATTTGTCAAACGTATAAACGGTTTTTTACAATAAAAATTCAATGTAATAAAATTTCGTTACAAAATTGCTTTTTTGTATAATGTAATCGTTAATTTTACTAAACAAATGTAAAAAACGATAAAAAACAAAAAGTTTCCTCGGAAAAACCGCGGAAACCTTGAAAATTCGTTACTATTTTTCTTTTCTCTTTTTGTTGCAGGCCTCGCAATCGCCGTTGCAATAAGTTTTTGAGCCGCACGACGTCTTTCCTTTTTTACGGTTTACGACGACGTACGCAATCGAAAACACAACCCACAACGAAAACGCGACTATTAAAATTATATCAATCGTTTTCATGTCAGCAAGCCGCCGCGATCTGATAAACTATGCACGAGCAAACCCACGCAAGCGCGCACTGATAAACGACGACAACGGCGGTTTTCCATACGGAACCCAACTCTTTTCGCATCGTTGCGACGGTCGCGACGCACGGCGTATACAAAAGCACGAACGTCAAAAACGACAAAAACGCCGGTACCGAAGTGAACAACGCCGTCATTCCGCCGCTTCCCGCAAGCATCTCGATCGTGCTTACAACCGCTTCTTTTGCCGTAAATCCCGCAATGAGCGCGGAAACGATTTTACCGTCGTTCATACCGAGCGGCTTAAACACCGGCGCAAGGAAATTGCCGATATGTTCCAATAAACTCACGTTGTCCTCAACGCCGTCGGTGATGAAAATAATGCGGCTGTTGTACGCCTGCAAAAACCATACGACAAGCGTGGCAAGGAAGATGACCGTAAACGCGCGCGTCAGAAAGTCTTTCGACTTCTCCCACATAAGAAGAAGCACGCTTTTTGCGGACGGCAGACGATAATTCGGAAGTTCCATAACGAACGGTACGGGCTTTCCCTTGAAAATAAGTTTTCCGGACACAAACGCCGTCAGAACCCCCAAAACGATGCCGAATACGTACAGCCCGACGATAATCAGCGACTGCTGCCACCACTTGAACACGCCGCAATTTACGACCGCGTAATACACGACCGCCTTTGCCGAACAGCTGATGAACGGAATAAGTCCGATCGTCATTTTTCTGTCGCGCTCGGACGCAAGGGTACGGGTGCTCATAATCGCGGGGACGGAACAGCCGAATCCGACGATGATAGGCACGAAACTGCGCCCCGATAATCCCAATTTTCTGAGCGGTTTATCCATAATAAACGCAACGCGCGCCATATATCCGCTGTCTTCAAGGAGCGACAGGAACATGAACATAACGACTATGTACGGCAAAAGCGACACGACCGCGCCAAGCCCGCCGAACAAACCTTTGTCCAGAAAGTCGATAATTGCAGGATTCGTGCCGAACTTCGTGAGCCCTTTTACGACCACTTTGTCCAGCGCGTCGATGCCCATCTCGATGCCGAGCCCGATATATTTGCCGATAACCTGAAACGTGAGCAGGTAAATCGCCGCCATAATAAGGATAAACAGCGGTATCGCGCCGTATTTATTCGTCAGTACTTTGTCGATTTTTTCGCTTTTCAGACGTTCTTTCGACTCGTGCGGTTTCACGACGCATTCACGCGAGACCTTTTCGATGAAGTCGTACGTCATCGACGCCATCGCCGCGTCGCGGTCAAGCCCGGTGTCGTTTTCCATCTCGACGACGCTGTGTTCCAGAAGTTCCTTTTCGTTTTCGTCAAGGTTCAGACGTTTGTCAAAGTCGCCGCCCGTCGTGATAAGGTTCATCGCGGCAAATCTTCCCGAAATGCCCGCGCTTTTCGCGTGGTCTTCGATAAGGTGGATTGCGGAGTGCAGGCATCTGTGCACGGGACTGTCGCTTTCGCAAATATCTTTTACTTTGGGTTTGATCTGTTCTTTGGCGGTTTTGATAACGACGTCGATAAGTTCGTCGACGCCCTCGTTTTTCGCGGCGGATATCGGCACGACGGGACAGCCCATCATATCCGACATTTTCTGAATATCGACGGTGCCGCCGTTTCCGCGCACTTCGTCCATCATATTCAACGCAATGACCATAGGAATATCCATTGTCATAAGTTGCGTCGTGAGATAAAGATTTCGCTCGATCGTGGTGGCGTCGACAATGTTTATTATGCCGTCGGGTTTTTCGTTCAGAATAAAGTCGCGCGTGACGATTTCTTCCGTCGTGTACGGGCGCAACGAATAAATGCCCGGAAGATCGACGATAACGCAGTCGTCGTGCTTCTTCACAACGCCCAACTTTGAATCGACCGTAACCCCCGGGAAATTGCCGACGTGCTGATTCGACCCCGTCAGTTGATTGAACAACGTGGTTTTCCCGCAATTCTGATTGCCGACAAGCGCGAATTTCATAAGGCGTTTACCTCAATCATTTTCGCGTCGTCTTTGCGGATTGTCAGTTCGTATCCGCGCAGGCGAATCTCGATAGGATCGCCCATCGGCGCATATTTTATCACCGTAACGGCGGTTTTCGGGATAAGCCCCATGTCAAGAAGACGACCGCGCAAAACGCCTTCGCCCCCGACTTTCGTTATTACTGCGCTTTGATTAACGTGTACTTCGTCAAGCGTCATTGTACAAATATCTCCCTGGAATATGAAAATAATATCACTTTCGCCTTTACGTGTCAATTTTATTTATTTCACTTCGTGTATTATATAACAAAAACCACCTTAACTTTGACGAAGTCAAAATATAACTTTGACAAAGTCAAATATCACTTCTGTTCTGCCATTGCGAGCGAAAAAAAGGTGTCCCCTTATCTTGCCCGCAGGGTAAACATCGCGCCGCAGGCACATCACGGTCTGTCCAACAGACAGCATCGCTTTTAAAACGCCCAATTCCCTTTTTCAAAGATTTTTACGGTTTTCCCGTCGCGGGTGACCGCCTCGATTTCCAGATCTTCGCTGCCGATCATAAAGTCGACGTGAATGAGCGAGTCGTTTATGCCCTTTTCCTTGCATTCGTCAAACGAAAGATTTGCGTATCCTTCCAGACATTCGTTAAAGCCTCTGCCGAGCGCGAGATGGCAGCATGCGTTTTCGTCGAACAGCGTGTTGTAAAAAGTGATGCCCGAGTTTCTGATGGGAGAGTCGTAAGGCACGAGCGCGCATTCGCCGAGATATGCCGCGCCTTCGTCCATCGAAATCATGGAGCGCAACAAATCTTCGTTCTTTCCCGCACTGACGTCAACGACTTTTCCGTCCTTGAAAGTCACGCTGAAATTCTCGATAAGCTCCCCGCGATAAGACAGCGGTCTTGTTGCGACGACTTTTCCGTCGGCGTTGCCGCGCATGGGCGACGTGAACACTTCCTCGCTTGGAATATTCGGGTTGTATTCGATTCCTTCAAGCGTGTCTTCTTTGCCGCCAAGGAAGTTACAGCCGTCGATAAGCCCCACTCTGAAATCGGTGCCGTTTGACGATTTATATTTCAGTTCTTTTATTTTCAGGGAGTTTAAGTAGTCGCAGCGTTCCTTAATGTCCTTGTTGTGCTCGTTCCACGCTTCCACGGGGTTTTCGCCGTCGGCGCGGGACGTGAACAAAATCGCCTGCCACAACTTTTCGACAGCCTTGTTTTTCGTGTCACCGGGGAACACCTTTTTTGCCCATTCGACGCCCGGCACCGCCGCTATGCACCACTGATAATGGTTGTCAAGCTGGTCGCGGTACGGCTTGAACGCCATTGCCCTTGCCTGCTGCGCTTTCGCGACTTTTTCCTGATTTACGCCTTTCAACGCGTCGGGGTCGTCGGACTCTATAAATATCCGTGCGGGACGGGTTTCGACAAAGTGTTTATACTTCTCTTCTTCCCACTTTTCGGTGCGGGAAAGCGCGTCGAGTTTGCAGTATTTATAGGTCGCTTTCGTCACGGGATTGTATTCCCATTCGACGGTGACCTTGCCCGCGCCCGCCTTATAACATTCTTCCACGACCATTCTCACAAAGTCGAGTTGGTCGGGACACGCTCTCACGCGGACGTCTTGTCCTTTTTGCACGTTGACGCCCTTTCTTGCGATAAGTTTCGCATATTTTTGCAGTTGACTTTTTTTCATAAATCACCTCAGCTGTTTCTTTGTATGTAATTTTACCAAATTATCTTCTAAATGTAAATTTTTATTCGCGTACTTATTTGGCAAATTATACTTTAAAATAAAAAGGCATTTCATATTTATCGCTTATAATTCAATCAAACAAGACAGACGGTATAGGAAAATATACGGTTGCATATTGCGTGGCATAAAGTGACAAACCAAAACAGCAACGAACTATTGCGATAGTTTTTCCAAAAAGGACAAAATCTCTCCCGTATGTGAGAGAAAATATTAAAAAAGGATCCGGCGTTAATTAACGCCAGACCCAAAGAATATTAGTCCGCAAAACACCCACATTTCTGTTTGAACAAGAACTGCAAGTGTTGCACTTAACTTTAACTAAATTTAATTATTTCTTTATGCAAAGATCATTAATATCTTAATGTAGGATTGCCGTTTTCGTCAAGATTGTCAAAATCCCACACCGAACTATCCCACAAGTTTTCCATAATAGCCACTATTTCTGCAACGGACGATTTCTTTTCTCCGTAATTGTTGTGACTATTCTCCGGCAACGTGTAATAACAGTCCGTTATCGTAACCGTACCATCATAATCGCAGTATCCCATAAGTCCGCCTGCATCGGCATTGGAATCGCCCGTCGTACTCGCACTCACATCACCCGTGTTGTAACTGTACGTTATCGTAACCGTACTGCCACTATAGTCACTATATCCCACAAGTCCGCCCGCATAGACAGAGTAATAGCCCGTCGTACTCGCACTCACATCACCCGTATTGTAACTGTCCGTTATCGTAACCGTACCATCATAATTGCCGGATCCCACAAGTCCGCCCGCATAGACAGAGTAATAGCCCGTCGCACCCACAGAACCCGTGTTGTAACTGTCCGTTATCGTAACCATATCGCCGGATCCCACAAGTCCGCCCGCACGGGGGCCATAGCAGGCGGAAGTGGAATAGAAACTGCCCGTCGCACTCACAGAACCCGTGTTGTAACTGTCCGTTATCGTAACCGTTGCGCCATATCCCACAAGTCCGCCCGCAGAGACATAGGAATCGCCCGTCGTGCTCACACTCACAGAACCCGTGTTGTAACTGTACGTTATCGTAACCGTACCAGCAAAATAGCCATATCCCACAAGTCCGCCCGCAGAGGCACTGGAATCGCCCGTCGTGCTCGCACTCACATCACCCGTATTGTAACTGTCCGTTATCGTAACCGTTGCGCCATATCCCACAAGTCCGCCCGCATAGGCCTTGTCACCGCAATTGTTTGTGACTGACAAATTAACGTTATTGGCAACGCTTTCTATGTTCAAATCATATGCTGTTGCGCACAATCCACCTACACGTGCTTGATAATTTGTGGTATTTGTTCTATTCATTGTGACGATAAGCCTGCCGCACAAGGCAATGTTCTTGATAGCACCATCTGCTTTATTAAACAATCCCCAATTAAAATCGGTGTTTTCAACCGTGCCGACAAAGTTCATATTTTTGATCGCATACCCTTGTCCGTCAAAATAGCCACTGAAATCAGCCGGATCTTTCCACTCCGTGCCCGCAAGGTCTATGTCGTTTCCAAGCACGTAATATCCCCATTGATTCATCGATTTGAGTTGTTCAGCAGTAGATATGACGACCGGCACTTCGTTTGCAACGCACACAGCGCGCATTGCAACTCCCACGATTTCTTTGCTCTTTTCTCCCAAAGACAAATTGCTGTATTTGACGTTGCTTACGGATACGTTTTTCACTCCATTCGTAAACATCACCGGAATTTTTGCGGTTTGGGTGTCTTGCATCGTATAATCACCATTGGCGAGGGTGTATTTGTATGTGTTAGAATAATGCTCCTTAATATTGATATTAATGTCATCTATCGAATATCCGGTCTTGTTGCCGAAAGACACGATATAATAATATTGCTTGCCGGCAACAACCATATCGCACTCTTTGCCGTCCTCGTCGACAATCTTGATTGACTTCACGCTCAATTCACCGTTGACAAAAACGTTGGCAACGTTGCTTTGCGTGGGAACGATAGACACTTTTTGTCCGCGAAGAGTGCCTTGAATTTCGGTCACTTCAAGAGCGGTGTTGCCTCCTTCAAATTGATCTTCAACGGTGATGTTGACAATTATGCTCGTCTTCGTCGTGCCGCTTGAAGGTGTATAATACTTATTGTTGATTTTGATACGTTCGATCGCAACGCCGGACGGATTGACCACTTTTGCTTCGAAGTATATAATTTCACCTTTTGAAACCGCACTCGTGTTTGCACAAGTTGCTTCAACAAATTCAAATTGAGGTGAGGTATATCTCTTTGCTTTTTGCGTGGCGGTTTGTTCGCCTTTGCCGTCGTTTAGGTCATACTTGTAGGTTACGACAAGTGTATATTCCGTGTCACTTTCAAGAGCATCGAACACCACGTGTGTTCTCTCATTCGTCGTTGCAACTTTCGTTTCGCCTTTGAAAAGCGCAATGCTTTCGATACCTCCAACTCCATCAACGTCCGCATATGCAACGTCGCACTCAATCGTGTTTTGCGTGCTTGACAAGTTGCTTATCGTTACACTGGGGGTTGCTTTTGCATATGTAACAAACTCGATTGCAATGGTTTCGTCTTGGTTTTGAAGATTTTTGTAGGTTGCTTTGAGAGTATATTTGTTGTTGGATTTCAAGCCGTCAAGGCGCGTTGCGGTGGTGTCAACGTCCTGCACCTTTGCGTCGTTTTGCCACAGCGAGATTGCGCTCATTTGCTTGTTTGCAAAAGATTCATTCCACAAAAAGCCCCATTCGATACTCTCTTTGCCGACTTGCACGTCCTTAAACAGCACGATTGTGTCGGTATAGACTGCTTTTTTGTAAATAGTGTTGAGTTTTGCGCCATTGCCGCTCAGGTTGTCATAAAGTGCGACAACACCGTATTGATAAACGGTGTTGGGTGTAAGATTGTCAAAGACGATGTTTGTCTTTTCGCCGACTTTGATGTCCTTTGTCAGCATATTCACACCGTCGTACAGCACAGCTTTTGCATATCCGCCGCTCTTTTTGATGAGTGAATACAAGTCCACAACTTGCGCGTCAAACGAGATGCTTGTCATCGTCTTTTGCTCGTTTGTCACGTTGACATAGGTTTGGTCGCTTGCTCTTACGCCTGCTTTGACGGTTCTATTCCCGTCCATACGCACGTCTTTGATTTCCGTGCCGTCAACGTACTTGATTGCGTCGATTGTGTATTCGACAATTCCTCCGACATCGCCCACGTTGACTTTAAGTACCAAGTTCTCCATGTCCGAGCCGTTCTCGAACATATAGTTGGAATACTTTTTCCCGTTGAGAGTGAAAGACAAAATTTCATAACTATCGGGGTTTGAAAGTCTGATTGTTATGAAAATATCTTGATTTTTATCTGCATAATAAATGCTTTCCGCCGCACCTACAACGTCCAAAGTGCTGTTGGCTTTGTTTTCAATGCTCGGCGCATTCGGATCTTCAAAAGGCTTGTTTTTGTCCAAATCGTCGTCGCGATTGTCATAATCGCCTTCAACACGCCCTTGTTCGTCCTGTAAATCTGGATTTTCGACATCGGAAGCCGTCATTGCAGATGCCCTCGCAAAACTGCGTGAAATTGTCATGCCCTTGTAAACAGGCACTTGTTTTTTGCCGACTTTATCGCAAGCGGCAAAAATACACGTCAAAATGACCGCCATTGTCAAAATGGCTAAAATGCTGAAAATACGTTGCTTTTGGGTTTTCATGTTCTCCCTCGCATTTTGTATTGCGGGGATTTTCAAATAATCTGGTAAAAATATAAAAAATGCATCCCCGCTGGTTCTGCTACAAACTACAAGTTTCAAGAATGAAGACTATGTATAGCGAAAAATGCACCTGTTACCAAGGTAAAAGTGCCTTCATTCTTAAAATTCAGTTTGTAGCGACTATATAATACACACATTTTGCACAAATTGTCAACCATTTGTATAATTTTACAATTATACACAACCAAACCACGACGTGCTTTATCTATGTATTGCATTTCGTCGACACTTCGGTGTATGATTGTCGGCATTTGTTTTCTATGCACAGCGAAATCGTAAAAAAAACGTATGCGACAATGCACATACGTCTTGTGTTTTGTTTAACATTCCCTTTCTCTTTCGACAATCGCACCCGCCCCCCGAAAAAAGAGAGAAATGTCAAATGAAGCGCAACACTTGCAGTTCTTTTTCAAACAGAAATGCCGGTATTTTGTAGCCTAATGTTTTCTTTGGTCTGCGTTAATTAACGTCGGATTCTTTTTTAACGTTTTCTCTCCCGCATGGGAGAGTTTTCGTCCTTTGGGATAAAACACTCGCAACAGTCCGTTGCTGTTCTCGTTCGTCCCTTTCCGCCATGCGATTCACTCCCGCATATTTTCCTATTCTGTTTGTCTTGTTTGGTTGAATCATAAGCGATTAATATGAATCGCATTTTCTTTTAAAGAATAATTTACCAAATTATCTTCTAAATGTAAATTTTTATTCGCGGTTTACAGTAAATTTGCAGAAAAGAAAACTATATATTATTGAAGACACCGTTTATAAGTGATATAATATTTTTGATAAAAATATTAAGGAGCAAATATGTATAAATTCGACAATCGTTTTTATGCCGACGTCCGCATCGAGGACAGGTTTTCAACCGGCATTATGTATCGGAACGGAATACTCGAATCATCGAAAACACGCAACGAAAAACGCGCGTTTATCCGGGTTTTCGACGGCAATATCTGGTACTATGCTTCGACAAGCGAGGTTAAAAACGTCCAGACGGAACTCAACAACCTTTACAAACAGGCAACCCCTTCAAAAAACATTCTCGACAACCCGATAGTAAAGAAATTTCAGGTGAACAAAGACGTTTTAATGAAGTTTGAAAATAACTCTGTCCGAAACGTTTCTCTTAACGAAAAACAGGCTTTGGTAAATCGTATGCTCCCTCTCCTTCACGACTCGGGCGCGGCGATGTCGGTTGCGCTTTACAGCGACAGCAACAGCGTTTATGAGTTTTATTCGTCAAAAGGCGCGGATATTAAATACGATTATCAGCTTGCCGGCGTCGTTGCGGTTGTCGCGTTTGCAACCGAAAACGATTTCGTGCAAAATATGTTTTACAACACAAGTCCGTTTTTCAACGAAATCAACGACGTGGAAGACGGATTAAAAGACGTAATCAAGGAGTCGCAGGAGTTCGTCAAAAACGCAAAATCTTGCGAAAAAGGCAACTTCCCCGTCGTATTATCTCCCCTTGCGGCAGGCATTTTCGCACATGAATCCTTCGGCCATAAATCGGAATCCGACTTCATGCTTGGCGACGAAACCATGGCAAAAGAATGGAAACTCGGCAAAAAAGTTGGCTCCGATTTGCTGTCGATTGTCGACTGCGGCGCGGATTTCGGAAGCGGATATGTCCCTTACGACGACGAAGGCACAAAATGTGAAAAGACTTATCTCATTAAAAACGGTATCCTTACGGGAAGACTTCATTCCGCAACGACTGCCGCCACGCTTAACGAAGAACTTACGGGCAACGCTCGCGCAATGGATTGCAAGTTCGAGCCTATCGTAAGAATGACGAATACCTATATCGAAGGCGGCAACGACACCTTTGAAGAACTTGTCGCCGGCATTAAAAAGGGTTATTTCATCAAAGGCGTAAACCACGGCTCGGGCATGAGCACGTTTACAATCGCCCCGTCGATCGCTTATGAAATCGTCGACGGCAAAATCGGCGCGCCCGTTAAAATTTCCGTCATCACGGGCAACGTTTTTGAAACACTCGGACTCATCGACGGTGTGACGAAAGACGTTGAAATCAACAACAGCGTTACCGGCGGTTGCGGGAAAATGGAACAATTCCCCCTGCACGTCGCACACGGCGGCCCGTACGTCAGAGTCAAAGAAATGAACGTACAATAAGGAGAACTATATGAATAAAGAATATATTTATAAAAAATCTTCCTCGCTCTCGGTCAACGTTGCCGCAAGCAAAGTCGAATCGTTAAGAAAGGTCGTCGAAACAACCTCGACCGTCCGTATTTACGACAACGGGTTTATCGGCGTTGCCGGACAAATCGGCGACTGCGACATGAAAAAACTCGAAGCGGAAGCAATAAAAAATCTTGAAAACAAAATTCCTTATCCCTGCGTCCCCTCGCCCGTTATCGTAAGAAGCGAAAACACGATAAAAAATATCGTCGACACCGATAATTTCATCGACGTTTCGAAACGCCTTCTTGCAAGGCTTGAAAAAGAAACGCCCGACTTTTTGTTCAACAACAAGATTCAATATTACGAGGACGAAGTAAATTATATCAACGACAGCGGCAGCAATCTTTCGTACAAAGGTAACGAGTTTGTAATCGCCCTGTCGATAAAGCATAAGTCCACGGCAAACCTTATGGATCTGACCTACATCAGCGAAACGAATGACTACAACGAAGACAAAGCGGTGCAGGACGTAAAAAAACTTTACGACGCATTCAACACGCCCACATCAATCGAAAACGGCAAATATAAAGTCATCGCGTCACCCGCGGTATTTGTAGAAACCGCGCTCGGAAACTTCATGGCGCATATGTACGCATCGGGCGCAACAGTGTTCAAAGACGGACTTAATAAAAAGATTTTGAGCGATAAACTTTCGATTTATGCCGATTACACCGATGACGCAATAAACGTTCCTTTCTTTGACGACGAGGGCGACGTTGCCGAAAACGGCAAATCTTATCTTATCGAAAACGGGGTGTTGAAAGCACTTTTCGCAAACAAAAACGCGGCTGCGCTTTACAACATACCGCGCGTCGTTTCATCGTCCGCTTCATACGACGGAGTGCCTTCCACGGGTTTCGGCAGCCTCAGATTTGAAGAAACCGCAACCGACGTAAAAGAACTTATCGGGGACGACGCGGCGGTGTTCGTCATGATGGTCGGCGGCGGCGACACGACGTCAAGCGGCGATTACGCCTGCCCCGTGCATCTCGCTTTCCTTGTAAAAAACGGCGAAATCGTCGGCAAACTTCCCCCGCTCAGTGTGACTGGCAATATCAAGGATTACCTAAACGGCGGGTACGTCGGAACGGCAGAAAAAGGTTTTCTCAACAGGCGCGGTCAGTTGTCTGTCTGCGAAATGGACGTAACAAATATTTAATATTTTTGCATCAAAAAAGCCCGACGATTGTCGGGCTTTTTTCTTATATCGAATGATAAATTAAATCGTCTCATAAATTATCAGGCATATTATCGCGCCGATCATAAACACGCCGCCGATAATCGCCGTTATCGATACGTTTTTCTTTTTCTTCTCGTCGGAATGTATCCTTTCTTTATATTCCTGAAAACTTTCCTTTTCTTTCCAGTCATAGCGGTGCGTCGAAAAGTGCAGCCTGAAAAACGACGTGAACGAGTATTTCAAGCCGTCGAACGCGCCTTTATCGGACGCCCAGTAAAGCGCGGCATAACCAAGCAATACTACGCCGGCAACGAAAAACCCGTCGCACAAAAACCTTGCGACTTCGACGCCAGAAAGTTTTCCGCCATAAACCCCGTTCACTCCCGTTATGACAAAAAACAGCGTCAACCCTATTATCAGGGATACAATCGTTTCAGTTATGTGCCTTTTAGTCAACCGTCTTTTCCTCTTGCGCGGCGTTTTCTACGTCCAGACCGAGTTGTTTCTTGTATTCCGCCTCTTCTTGGTCGTTGCAGGACACGAAATGCCCTTTTGAAACTTCGCGAAGAGTAGGTTTGTCCACCGAATAATCGTGATCGGCAAGCGGATTATACACGATACGCACTCTTTGTTTCTCGTACACGGGATCGGGCAAAGGGATTGCCGACAAAAGCGAACGGGTGTAAGGATGCAAAGGATGCTTGAAAAGTTCGTCGGAATCGGCAAGTTCGACCATGTTACCGAAGTACATAACGGCGATTCTGTCCGAGAAATACTTGACGACCGACAAGTCGTGCGCGATAAATAATATCGTAAGCCCCAACTCTTTTCTTAAATCGTTGAGAAGGTTAATAACCTGCGCCTGAATGGACACGTCGAGCGCCGAGATGGGTTCGTCCGCGATAATAAGTTCGGGGCGCATAATGATTGCCCTTGCAACGCCGATACGCTGACGCTGACCGCCCGAAAACTCGTGCGGATAACGTCCTGCGTGTTCTTTGACAAGCCCGACTTTTTCAAGCACTTCGTAAACTTTTTCGTTGATTTCTTCCTTGTTTCTGATGCCCCTGATTTTAAGTCCTTCCGCAATGATTTCGCGGACGGTCATACGGGGATCGAGCGAGGCAATGGGATCCTGGAAAACCATCTGGATTTTCGTGACGATTCTTTCCTTTCTTGCAAGCCTGCGCTTTCCAAAATATTCCAAAAGCAACTTCTTGAATTCGGGGGATTTCTTGTCAAGCTCTTTAAGCTTCGGCAGATATTCCGCATTGACTTCCCCGACTTTTTCCTTTGCGTACTTTTTATCGCAACGTTTCTGGTCGCTTTTCGCGCTTCTGATATTTTTGATTTCGACTTTCAATACGCCGGTAAGTTCCGAAAATGCGCCTTTGAAATCCTTTTTATCTTCGGGCGGATTCTTTTTTGAAAAGTTTTTGAAAAACTTTTTCCACGCGTCTTTGATTGCGTTTTTGTACGTCAACGTGCCCGCACAGATACGTCTTCCTTCAAAATAAACGTTGCCGTCGGTGCAGTTATAAAGTTTGATAATACTTCTTCCCGTCGTGGTTTTGCCGCAACCCGACTCGCCGACAAGCCCGAAAACTTCGCCTTTTTTGATGTCGAAACTGACGTCGTTGACGGCTTTCAGCGTGGACTGACCGAGCTTGAAATATTGCGAAAGATGCTCGACTTTCAGAAGGACTTCTTTATCGTTAAAATTATTGCTCATTTTGTCCTCCTTCGTTGCCGTTTTCGGTTTCTTCCGCTTTTTCTTTCGCCAGATTTTTCATTCTTTCAATTCTGTCCGCAACAATCTTCGGCATATCGATTTTCGGTGCGTCGGGATGCAACAGCCATGTTGCCGCTTTGTGCGTGGGCGAAATCTCAAACATAGGCGGTTGCAACTCAAAGTCGATTTTCATCGCATATTTGTTTCGCGCGGCGAAAGCGTCGCCCTTCGGCGGATAAATCATATTCGGCGGGGTGCCGGGAATTGCTTCAAGTTTTTCATCGGTATCGAGGTCGGGCATCGAAGACAGCAACGCCCAGGTATACGGGTGCGCCGGCGAATAGAAAATATCTTCCGCTGTACCCGTTTCGACGATTTTGCCGGCATACATGACGGCGATTCTGTCCGCCATATTCGCAACGACGCCGAGATCGTGCGTAATAAAGATAATGGAAAGGTTTCTTTCCTTTTTAAGTTTATTGATAAGTTCGAGTATCTGCGCCTGAATTGTAACGTCCAACGCGGTCGTAGGTTCGTCGCAGATAAGGATGTCGGGGTTTGCCGCAAGAGCGATTGCGATAACTATACGCTGACGCATACCGCCCGAGAATTGGAACGGATATTGACGATATCTCTTTCTCGGCTCGGGAATGCCGACTTCTTCCATCAATTTCAACGCCTTGTTTTTCGCAACCATTCTGGTGACGCGATACGCGACAGCCTGTGCTTTTTCTTTCAAGAAATCGATGGTTGCAATGGTTTCCTTTTCGGCGTCGAAGTTTTCGGCAGTTGCGATTGCTTTTTCGTAACTTTCGACGATCTTATCCAGAATCGCGACGATATTTTGCCTTGCAAGGTCCAGATCGATGATTTTTGCAGGGACAACCTTATAATCCGGGGTTTTTCCGCGAGCGGTGATTTTATCGATCTTTTTCGACTCCTTATCGTAACGTTTTTGTTCTTTAACGTTGTTGGGAATTGCCGAAAAATATGTGTCGATTGCGCGGTAAAGGCTCGGCTCGAAGGTATAAGCGGTGCTGTCTTTTATGATAGCGAGCTTATCGATTGAGTCTTTCACGGCTTCCGAAAGCACTTTTGCGGTGGCTTTATAAAGTTTTTTATCGGGTTCGCCCTCGACGTACACCGCGCGGTTCGCCCTGATGAGTTCTATGACATCCTTTTTCTTTTCGGTCGATTTTTCAAACGAATAAACGATTCCTTTCTTGACGTCTTCGATGAACGAAAGCATAAAGTTATCGTCAAGGTATTTTCTCAAAAACACGTTCAATTCGTCGATATCGCCGTCGGGGAGCATTTCGTTGTGGCCGAACGTTTTATAGTACGCAAACGCAAAGAAGTTGGGCATTTTCTTATCGACCGCTTCCTTGAACTTATCGCGAAGCGCGGTAAGCGGAGCGACGACTTTTGAATAATCTTTTTCTTTGCCCCTTGTTTTTCTTACGTTGTCCGCCTCGATTTTGAAGGCTTTTGCAAATTCGACGATGTCGCTGTCAGAAACGTATTCGTTGACCGATTTTTCGGCGTTTGCAACGATTTCGCGCACGGAACGGGCAAATTCGGACACGGCGTTCTTTTCGATATGGAAAAGCAAGTCGTCCGCGCTTTCCAAGCCGTTTTCGGCGTTTTCGTATGCGACGTTATATGCGCCTTCGAGTTTCAAGTGCAAGCACTCAAACGTATCGAAATCCTTGCAGAGTTTTGCGTTTTCGACGCCGCGCGGGGACTTTTCGTCAACGCCCATTGCGTCGTTCATGGCGGCGCACAGCAGTTTCATGCGGGTGTTGAACGCTTTCCTCGACTCTCTGCGGTTGGAGCGGTTTTTCAGAATCATCGCTTCGGTAAGTTGCATACCGATGCGGTTGATGGGGTCGAGTGCCGACAGCGGATCCTGGAAAATCATTGCGATTTTGTCGCCGCGAAGTTTATGGAACTCTTCTTCGTTGATCTGCAAAAGATCCATGCCGTCATAGATAATCTCGCCGCTTTCGACAATGGCGTTGGGGGCGGAGATACCGATTATTGCTTTGTTCGTGACGGATTTGCCGCTGCCCGACTCGCCGACGATTGCCAAGGTTTCTCCCTTGTACAAATCGAAGTCGATGCCGCGTACTGCCTGAACTTTGCCCGCGTCGGTACGGAACGAAATTCTCAGATTTTTAACTTCAAGTTTCTTTTCCATATCATTCCTCCGATCCTCTGAGCGACGGGTTGAACGCGTCGCGAAGTCCGTTGCCGAACAAGTTGAAACTCAACAATAATAATGCAAGGAACAGTGACGGCATAAGAGCAACGTGCGGCGCGGTTAACAATGCGCTCTGACCGCTTGAAAGAAGCGTGCCTACGCTTGTAAGATTGCCCGACGTTAAGCTGATAATTCCGAGATAGCTCAGATTGACTTCCGAATAAATCATCGACGGGATCACCAACGCGCAACTTGTAACGAGTGTGCCGACGGCATTCGGGAAGATGTGTTTCACTATAATCCTTGCGTCGCTTGCGCCGAGCGTGCGGGCTGCAAGAACATATTCCTGATTTTTATAACGATAAAACTGCATTCTTGTTGTAGACGCCATTCCTATCCAGCCTGTCAGGAAGAAGGAAATGAACAAAACAAGAACAGCGCCGGAAGTGCCCATATGCAGTTTAAGCAAAGTAACGACAATCATCATCGGCACTGCGGACAAAATATCCGAAAATCTTTCCATGACCAAGTCGACTTTGCCGCCGTAATAGCCCTCGATCGCGCCGTAAATTGCGCCGACTATAAGGTTGACAAGCGCAACGGCAATTGCGAAACCGAACGAGAATAACGCGCCCGCGGCAAGACACGTGAAAATGTCCTGACCTTCTTCGTTTGCGCCAAACAGGAACGACGGTTTTTCTATGCCGTCTTTAAGCACGTACGAGTGATTGAAAATATAATATTCGTAATAATTTACACGCACCTCATAGCCTGCATCTCTCGGACGGGCATATTCATACACCACGCCGTTGTCGCCGTCGCCGGCAATACGTAACGAGTTGTAGTTGTCAAGAGTCGTTTCGCCGACCGTGTGCGTTTTGTAATTGGGGATAATGTTGCCTGACGCGTCAAGTTTTGCTTCCATTGTGATCGGATCGAACTTGTAGTAGTAGTTTGCAACAGTGTCCCCCGTAACGCTTGCTCCCATGTATTTTTTGAGCATTTGGTCTTTTGACAGAGCGAGCGCGGGATAAATGACTTGTTTTCCCGTCTCATTCTGATATTGTTGCAACAAAAGATATTCTTCTTCGGACAACTTCATAAATACGCAACCGAGCGAATGGTACGAGTCAAGACGATACACGTACATACTGTCTTTTTTCTCATATTCTTCGTTCTTGACGGCATAGTGACCGGTTTCTTTGCCCATGTAGTAGTAATACTCGAAAATTACTTTATCATGTTCTTTTTCTTCGCATCCGTCCCAGAAATTTGTTTTTGCAAACAGTTCGCTACGCGGACGTGCGTAACGGAAATACGTATCTCTGTGGGAAACAGAATACTGCGAAAAAATCGTGCCGAAAATTGCATACAAAACCAAAATTAAAATGATGACCGCTCCTACGATTGAGCCCTTATTTTTGCAAAACCGCGAAAACGCGTCCGCAAGGAAACTGCGGGGCTTTGTTTCAAGCACCTTTTCGTGAACCAAGTCTTGTTTTTCAACAAACTGGAATTTTTCTGCGGGTATATTTTTATAGATATCTTCCATATTACTTTGCCCCCATTCTGATTCTCGGATCGATCAAGCCATAGCTGATATCGACAATGATACCTGCAAGAAGACCAACCAAAGTGTAAAAGCCCGAAAGCAACATAAAGAAGTCGTAGTCTAAGGCTTGGATGGAGTTCAAATACAATCCGCCAACGCCCGGTATCGCAAAAAACTTTTCGATGATAAGCGATCCGCTGAGAACGGAAACAAATTCGCCCAAAATCATCGGGAAAATCGGCACCATTGCATTTCTTAACGCATGGCGCACAATCGCCTGCCCTTTCGTAAGACCTTTTGTCCTTGCAAGCAACATGAACTCGTTTGTCAGAACTTCGGTAAGTTCCGCGCGAGTATAACGAGCATACCCCGCAATCGAACCCAGACACAGTGCAAGCACCGCCGGCATCATACTGTGAAACATTTCCCATGTTAAATAATTAGTTCCGTTTGCCATTATCAATGGGAAAAGCTTCAATTTGAAACACAAAAAATACTGTATCAAAAACGCATACACGATCGACGGCACCGAAATAAGCACCATAACGCCTGTGGAAATAACCTGATCTTGCCACTTATTCTTTTTCAGCGCAGCAAAAATTCCAAGCGCCAGACCGATCGGCACACCGATAATAGACGAATAAACATTTATAAGTATTGTGGGGGGCATACATTTTACAAACGATTCCCACACCGGTTTATTGACGTAAGCCGACATTGTTGTACCAATGCCGAAGTCGCCTTTTGTAAAAATACGCTCTAAATAATGTCCCAACTGAACCATAATCGGGTCATAATATCCCCTTGCGCGTAAATTTGCTTCAAGCAATTCTTTGTCCTTCCCTAAGCCGGCATTGAGCGGTATAGGAAGGGATTTTATCAAAACGAAACAGATAAGCATAATCACCGAAAAAGTGAACAGCATTAGTCCAAGTCGTTTGAGTATGTATTTGAACATATACATGGTTTTTGTATCCTTTTTTTGCTACTTAACAATAGCACGAAGTTGGGACAAAATTTTGTCCCAACTCCGAGTTGTTTTTAATCGTTATTCCGCAACTGTTGTTGCCAAATGATTATTTGCCGAACTTATAGTTCAACTCGCCGCCTTTTTCTGCCACGAAAGCTGCCCATTCCGTATCATCGAAGTTGTAAGACATATAACGGATTCCGCCATATCCCATGAAAGTGTTGTATTCATAAGTAATGTAGTCTGTCTTATAACCCATCAGACTTGCAGAATATCTGCTGTATACGGGGATAGAATAATATGCTTTCAAGATTGCAGTCTCAACTGCGCCAAGCGCGGTGAGTTGATCTTCCATCGGGAAGTTCTTGAAGTTGACCGGGCAACCGTCTTTGCCTTGAAGGATAAGTCTCCATTGTTCAAGGTTGTAGGTGTAAACGCCGTCTTTGTGTTTTTCATCGGGCGTTGCCTTGACCGTAACGCTGACAGTAGTCGGATCCCATTTGACTGCATATCTGTTTTCTGCGCTTATTTGAGTTTCGCAAAGGAGATACGCAGGGTTGAACGGAGCGTTGCCCCATGCACCGAAGCAAAGGTCGTATTCGCCGTCTGCAAATTGTTCAGACCATGTCTTATCAGAGAAGATGAAGTATTCGATACTGATTTTGCCTTCAAACGCAGTGCCTTTGGTTGCGTCGTCAAACGCTGCCTGGAACCAGTTTTTGACTCTGTCGGTATTTGCAGTTTGCTCGGAAATACCAAAGGTCAGGACGATTTTTTCGCCGTCACGATAATTGCCGTCTGCTTTTGCTTTATTGTATGCGCTGGTCATAAGTTGACGAGCGAGTGTTACGTTGTAACCGGTCGTTGCGTCGACTGCTTCGTCGATTTTGCTGTAAACGACATTGCCGACTTTCCATCCGCCCTCGACTTTTTCCGCGCCGTATGCGTTGAGAATCGCTTCTTTTGCCTGGATGCTTTCGCGATAAACCTTGCCGTTTTCTACGTCATTGTAGTACATGCTGTTGAGCAGTCCAAGTGCAGCTTGCGAGCTCGGGCTGTTCTTTGCGCAATAATCGTCACGGTTGATTGCAAGAGAAATTGCTTTTCTGAAATCATCATAATTAAGAAGCAGGTTGTTTCTCTTATCCGTGCGGGATGTTGCAAGGGATTGCAAGTTCAAATCAAACGTTGCGGTGTCGGGAGTAAAGTATGCTTGACGAGAAGTTCTGTACTCGTTTGCAATCTTAACGTCCATACTGACACTGTCGTATTCGCCGAGACGGAAAGACATCCACGCGGTATCCCATTCAGGAATCTTGTTTGTAATAATCGTGTCGGTTTGATATTGTTTTGCATATTGTTCAAGGCCATATCCAAACCATTTGTCATTACGCGAAACGGTATAGGTTTTGTCGGTTTGATAGTTCGTGAGTTTGTAGGGGCCCCAGCTTGCGCTCTTTTCCAAGGTCGTGCAGTAGCTGTTGGCATACGGGGTTTTGGTTGTATCTTCGCATTGTTCCCACAAATCTTTCTTGACAAGGGGCCAATTGCTGAAATAGTAACCTGCCTCATAAGCAAGGTTGCCTTCTTCATCAAGGGGTTTCAACGTTCCGTCAATGACCATAACGAGTTCATACTCGTTGTCGCCAACGAAATAACCGACTTCGGAGAAGTCCATTTTGGGATAAGTGTATTGCGTAACAAAGAAGTCAAGTTCTTCGTTCGGTTCTGTTTGCCAGAATTTAAGAACCGCTTCCCAAGTCGCCTTCATCGTTGCGTCTGCTTTGATTTCGGCAAGAGTTTTTCCTTCAAGAGCAAGGATCGCTTCAACCGTTGTGTTAGCCTTACCAACTTGAACCATGTAGGTTGCAGCAGTTTTGGCATCGGTACCTGCGGGCAAACCCCAAGCGCTGAAATAATGTGCTTCCGCTTTGCCGTAATTGGTATTCGTAGAACCTGCACCGATTACAAAATAGAGCTTGCTGTCAAGGCTTGTATCGTATGTGCCGTAGGTATTTCTTGCATCAAACCAACCGGATTGACCTTGTTTGACGTAGTTTTGAGCATTGTGAATGACGTAGTTGCCCGAATAGTAGTTGGACGCAGTGTCAAAGAGATAGTTCGGCGAAAGTTGTTGGCTCATCGAGTAAACGAAGTCAGCAGCTTTGATAGGCGTGCCGTCATCCCATGTAAGATCATTACGAAGCGTCATTGCAAAAGCCTGACCTTTTTCAGCGTCGGCAGCAAGACCATATTGACCTGCATATTTTTTCGTTACGTCTTCAAGTTTGGTCGACGCAGAGTATTCAACGGTGAATGCGCCGGGAACGATCTTGCCGTCTGCATCGAATTTGTAGTTGAATTCATAGAATGAACTCGTCATATAAGATTCCATATCGTTGTTGACGATGTCACTTGACAAAATCGTGCACCATTGGCCGGGCATTTGAGAAGTGTACTCTCTCAATGTATATTGTCTTGAATCTTCCCAACCTGTGCTGGCACGCTTAGTAATGTCATAAGGCTTGTTGTCTTTACCTTTGTCCTTCTTGCAAGCAGTAAGGACAGAGGCGCAAAGCACTACGACAAGTACCATCGCGATGAGCATAAGTAATTTCTTTTGCTTCATTTTGTTACCTCCTAAAAAATTTAGTCAATTAAAGCACTACTTTGATAAAATAGTTATTGAAATTATACATTACGCTACTTTTAATTAGCGTGCGATTTAGAAATCAAAACTAATATGGATTATTTTTTTGAATTTTATGCACGATTTTGGCATAATCGCATATTTTTATGCATAAAAAACTTTACGGATGTAATAAATGTCCGTATACAAAATATAAATAGTTGGAATTAAACAATGCTTATCTTTAATTAGGTGCGCGCTGCGCGTGCACGCGCGAATCGCGAATGTATCAAATACACAAAAAAATTTGTTCCGAAACATTTCACCCACTTGTTCAAATGCAGTTGACAAAACGACGTAAAAATAGTATATTTACGTTTGTTATCCGCCTTGGGGGTGTAGCTCAACTGGTAGAGCGCTTGAATGGCATTCAAGAGGTAAGGGGTTCGACCCCCCTCATCTCCACCACAACTGAAAAAAATGAACCCGATTTTATCGGGTTCTTTTTCTTTTCGGGGGCTCTGCACGGCGATGCCGTGCCGCCTGCGGCGTGAACCCCTTCGGGCTGACCGCAAGCGAAGAGAGAAGCAAGCGCTTGCATTTGCGGAAATCGAGCGCAGCGGACATAGCCAACGATTGTGCGATTTGTCGCACGAATGCGTAGCATTGTTGCTTGCAACAAATCGTTGAGCGTAGACGATCGCTTTTGCGATATTCAGGGGTCCCCAAAAGATACTTTTGTACTTTTGGGGAAAAGGAGCACACAAGCAAAAGAGTGAGCATTATCGCCCCCGATAATGCAATTTCAAAAGCACAGTGTGCGACGTTGCTTCGCTATTACGCAAACGTTGTTTGCTACGCACCCCCTCATCTCCACCAACGTAGAAGTCCGATGAACACCGGGTTACAGGCTCATCGGACTTCTTCTTTTGTCACCCAAAATCACCCTTTGACACAAGCTTTGACACAAATATTATTTGTTCCGGAACGACTTTGGATATTATTCTGTTTTTGGCTGTCGATTACGCGGAAAGGACAATCCCTTTCTTTTTGCGGACGGCGCGAGCGATTGCCTTAACCAACTCTACCATCGGAATAATGGAAAATGCGAGCGCGATGGCAATGGCGTATTCCGTCCCGTCGAGTTTTGCAAGGTCGAAGGCGTCCGCAAGCGGTCTGACCTCAACGACGAGGGTTGTGAGCAGCAACGAGAGTATGCCCGCTCCCCAGAGCCACCAGTTGCGTTTTTTGATTTTGAAAACCGAGCCGTGCAAAGAGCGCATATTAAACGCATGGAAAATTTCCGCCATTGAAAGCGTCAGAAACGCCATTGACGAGCCGAGCATTTCCGCGCTGTACGCGCCGTTTGCGATTGCTTCCGCGTGGTGCATTTTCGCAAGAGCCTCCGCGCCGATGAAATAGGACGCGATTGTAATCAGGGTGATAAGTATGCCCTGATATCCGATTGCAAAGCCCATACCGTTTGCGAAGACGCCGTCTTTGCTGTTTCTGGGCGGACGGCTCATAACGTCGCTTTCTGCGGATTCCATACCGAGCGAAAGAGCCGGGAAGCAATCCGTAATGAGATTTATCCAAAGCAGATGCGCGGGCTTAAATATGGTGAACCCGGCAAGCGTTGCGATGAAAATGGACAGCACTTCCGAAAGATTGGACGCCAGCAAGAACTGAATGGATTTGCGGATATTGTCATAAATACGTCTTCCCTCGCCCACTGCCGAAACGATTGTCGCGAAGTTGTCGTCGGTGAGTATCATATCCGCGACGTTCTTTGTGACGTCGGTGCCCGTGATGCCCATACCCACACCGATGTCGGCGTTTTTGATTGACGGAGCGTCGTTGACGCCGTCGCCGGTCATTGCGGTTATGTATCCTTTTGCGCGCCAGGCGTTGACGATTCTTGTTTTGTGTTCGGGCTGCACGCGGGCGTAAACCGAATATTTTTCCACGTCGTTTGCGAAATCTTCGTCGCTGATTTTGTCAAGGTCCGCGCCCGTGATTGCCTGCGACGGATCGGTGATAATCCCAAGTTGCATTGCGATGGCAACCGCTGTATCCTTATGGTCGCCCGTGATCATAACGGGACGAATACCCGCTTTTTTACACTCGTCGATTGCGGGCTTGACCTCGGGACGAACGGGATCTATCATACCCACAAGCCCCACGAAACACATATCTTTTTCGTCGTTTTCGGTGGTATATTCGCTTTTTTCAAAATCAAGACGTTTTTGAGCGACTGCAAGCACGCGAAGCGCCCTGTCCGCCATCTCTTTGTTTGCGGCAAGAATTTCATCGCGTTTCCCTTCGTCCATTTTAACCGCTTTTCCGTCTTTGAGATAAAACGAACAGCGTTTGACAATTTCGTCGGGCGCGCCTTTCGTGAATTGCAGAATATTGCCGTTTTCGTCCTTGTGGACGGTGGTCATCATCTTACGCATGGAATCGAACGGTATTTCGCCTATGCGGGGATAAATCTCTTTTTGATTGTTTTTATCGAGTCCGAGCGTCGCCGCGTAATTGACAAGCGCGCACTCGGTAGGTTCTCCGACTGCCTCTCCTTTTTCCTTGTCGAACTCGGCGTCAGAGCAAAGCGACATTGCGTTTGCAAGCAGATTTTCGTCGCTGCCGTAATGGTCGACAACCGTCATTTTATTTTGAGTAAGCGTGCCCGTTTTGTCCGTGCAGATGATTTGCGTGCAGCCGAGCGTTTCGACAGCGGTGAGTTTTCTTATTATCGCGTTGCGCTTTGACATGTTGGTTACGCCTATTGAAAGCACGATCGTTACAACCGTCGCAAGACCTTCCGGAATTGCCGCAACGGCAAGCGATACCGCAACCATAAACGTGTCGAGTATCGTCGCGGCAGTGTTCGCTTTAAGCGTTCCTGTGGCGGCGGCGCGAATCATACTGACCGCAAAAATCACCGCGCAAATGCCGATTACGAGATACGTAAGCACTTTGCTGAGTTGCGAAAGTTTTTGTTGAAGGGGCGTTTTGCTTTCCTTCGCCTGAGTGAGCGCGGTCGCGATTTTACCCATTTCGGTGTCCATACCCGTTGCGACGACAACTGCCTTGCCTCTGCCGTAAACGACGGTGCTGCCCATAAATACCATGTTTTTCCTGTCGCCGAGAGGTACTTCCCCGCTTTGTGCGCTTATGGCGTCCGACGTTTTAAGCACGGGAACGGACTCGCCGGTGAGCGCGGCTTCTTCGGCTTTCATACTCGCGCACTCGATAATTCGCGCGTCCGCCGGAACCGCGTCGCCCGCTTCAAGGACGATAACGTCGCCAACGACCAGGTCTTCGCTTTTTACGACGACGAGTTTTCCGTCCCTTATGACCTTTGAGGTGGCGGCGGCTATTTTTTGCAACGCGTCGATGGCTTTTTCCGCCTTGCTCTCCTGCACGACACCGAGAACCGCGTTGATGATGACGACCGCCATTATTATGATGACGTCGGACGGAAACTCTTTTTTGCCGCCGGAAGAATTGTTGACCGCAGTCAGAATACCCGAAATTATCGCGGCAACGATGAGTATCAGCGTCATCGGCTCGATAAACTGCTTTAACAAACGCAGAATAATCGGCTCTTTTTTACCCTCGGCAAGTTTGTTTTTGCCGTTTGATTCAAGACGAGATTCCGCCTCTTGCGAAGTTATGCCGTCGACGCCCGTTTTCACGTCCCGACAAACTTCGTCGATGTTTTCAAGATAGTGTTTCATAAAAACTCCTGTATCTATCGTTAAAAATTTTGTTTGTAACGTTTTTTATTTTTCGTAAGGTAGATATCGTTTTGTTCCGGCTTTCGGAAAATAAAAAAGACCTATCCTTACGGATAAGTCTCATCATTTCAAATAAAACCGGAGTTTGCGCTCGTGTTAGCGGCTTTATTACACCCCGGGTGAAGGGTGCCGATTACTCCCTTATTTGCCTGCATTTTATCATAATCGCGCGGTATCGTCAAATATTTTTAATATCGCGTACTTGAAAATCACAAAAATAATTTACTTCTGTTCCGTGCACGCAAACTTTGCCGTGAGCGCAAAACACGGGCGTTTTCTCACGTATCCCGCCATGGTAAGTTCGTCACCGTTTATCGTGTATTCCAAACGTACGTGCGCGCCGTATTTTATCTCGGACTTGAACTCGATTTCAAGCGACTTCATTTCGTGAGTTTCAAGGTATTCCGCGCCGAGCAAGTCTTCGGCTTCGTCGACGTATTTGCTGTTGTTCATATGTCCGTTGATGTCAACCCTGCTGTATGACGCCACGAAATTTTTCTTGTTTTTCTGAGTGCCCGGCGAAACGCCGCACGGAAGAGAAATCCCGATATCTTTTTCAAGGGACGGGATCTCAACGCCATACTCTTCGGGGAACGCCATATGCCTTGTTTTTTCGTCCATCAGGAGCCATACCGCGCTTGCTTTGACAAGCGTATTTCCGCTTTCGTCCAGCATTTCGTAATACCGCGGAAAAAGCACGCGCAAAGTCTTGCCCGCAAAGCTTTCAAGGGTAACGGTTTCGTCGTAAGAAGGGAGCCTGCTTATTTCGATTTTCATTCTTGCGACAACCCACAAAACGCCTTTGTCAAGCGTTTTCGCCCTGCCTGCGCCAAGTGCTTCGGTGTGTGCGATGGATATTTCCTGAATTAGCCTTAAAAGCACCGACGGGCGCAATTTCCGAAACATCGTAACGTCGTCGGCAAGCATCTTCTTGCGGACCGTATATATTAAATCGTTGACTTTATCCATATTTTTGGTATGATTAAGCGGCTGTTTTGCAAAATTCCGCAAAATTATTTTTTCGTTGCCATATCGTAAACTACGTCCACGACTTCGCCGACGCTGCGTAGTTTCATCCACACCTTATCGGGAATTTTTACGTTGTAGTCGCTTTCAAGCGTGCATACGATATATATGTAATTGAGCGATTCGTACCCCTTTGAATTGATGGGGGTTTCGCGCGTAATTTCTTCGTTTTGAAGAGAAGGAACGTATTGTTTCACCAACTTTGTAAGGTTGTCCTGAATTTCTTGTTTTGTGACTTGCATTTTTATACTCCTTTGTGTAGAATACGTCGTTATAAAGCCCAGCGTTTTATTTTGCCCGTCGCCGTCCTTTCAAGGGCGTGCGGCATAATGCAGACGTCCCCGATTTGTCGGTCGAAAGATTTTGTTTTGTTGAATTCGTTTACTTTGTTTTTCACGTCGTCCTTGTCGATATTGCCGTCCTTGTCGCCGACGAACAACGTCACGGCGCCGTCTTTTTGCGCGAGCGCGATATCGTCGATATTCAATGCTTTTTGAAGTTCCGCCTCCCACTCGGCAAGATAAATTTTCGTGCCGTTTTCAAGGACGAGTATATCTTTTTTTCTGCCCGTGATATAAAGGTTGCCGTCTTTGTCGAATTTGCCGAGATCGCCCGTATGGAACACGCCGTTTATCAGCACTTCGTCGGTTGCGGTTTTGTTTTTATAATACCCTTTCATAATACATTCGGGGCATTTTATCAATATTTCGCCGTCGCCCGAAAGCGTGATTTCGTCGTCGGGACACGGCGTCATCGCAAACGGATTTTCGCCCGTGCTTATGGCAACGCCGCTTGACGTTTCGGTCAGCCCGTAGCCAAAGCGGATTTCGACGCCCTTTGATTTCACGGCGTCCAGCACCTGCTCGCTTGCGGGGCCCGCGCCGACAAGCACCATACGCAAATTATCGTTAAGCGCGTTGAAGTTCAAAAGGAATTTCAACGCGGACGGCACGACGGATATAATCGTCGGATTGAAATATTTCGCGTCGAACGGGAGATAACGAAGCCCCCTTGTCAACGACACGCACGCGCCCTGCGACAACGGCCACAGCATCGAACATACGAACCCGAAAACGTGAGTGAGCGGAAGCACGCAAAGCAGATTGTCGTTTTCGTTGCACGGGCATCTTTCCTGTCCGTTCCAAGCGCTGGCGCAAAGGGATTTCGAGGTCAGCACCACCGCTTTTGAGGACTCCGTAGTGCCCGACGTAAAAAACAATATATCGCCTTCTCCGTCCGTCCTGTTCAGCGTATGCGGGCAAAACGTCAAAGCGGTCGCATACGGCGCGGTCAGGTTGTCGGTGAGAATAGTTTCGACGTCGGTTGCGAGAACGCATTTTTGGAGCGTCGCGGCGTCCGACATCGCGTCGAGTAGCACCGTTTGCTTTCCGGCAATCACGCACGCGAACATATCGACAAGCCATTTTTCCGACGGCGCTTCGAGAATACCCACGCAGGTTTCTTTCATACTTTCAAGTGCGCGGACGCGGTCTTTGACGTCGGCGTATAACTGCGCGTACGTTTTTTTGACCGTCGTTCCGCCCTCGTCGTACAAGAGCGCAACGTTGTCGGGATAATTCGTCGCACCGCTGTGTAAAAGTTGAACAAAAGACGTAAATTTCATTTTTTCACCTCTTAAATCAATCTCATTATACCACGCCGAAATTACGTTGTGAATACTTAAACGCAAACTTTCGATATTTTTCGTCAAAATTTTAACAAAAGTATTTACATTGTAAAAATAGGTGGTATAATTGTTTTATAAGAAAAATAATTTGTAGGTCGCAAGACTTACTCAGTTCAAGGAGATTATTATGGCAAAGAATGAAAAGATTTGTATCATCGGCGCCGGTCCCGCGGGATTAAGCGCGGCAGTTCATCTTGAAAAGAACGGTTATACCGATTATTCGATTCTTGAAAAAGAAGACCACGTCGGCGGAAAATGCCACTCTCCGTATCATGACGGAAAGCGATTTGAAATGGGCGCGATTATGGGTTGCCCGACGTATTACGCCGTGCATGAGCTTGAATTATTCGGCGGCGTCGATCACAACGGACCGAAACTCGAACGTGCGTATCGCAAAATGAACGGAAAACCGTACGATCCGTTCAATCCGAAGAAAAACCCCCTGCTTATCCCGCATCTTTTGAAGATGAAATCACAGGTCAAAAAACTCGGCACGCTTCTTGCGACCAAGTACAAGGGATATCAATACACCGGTCACAAGGGAATTTCCGAGGGTAAATACGACGGGTACGATCCGGTCACCGGCGAACACGTTGTCGGCGAAAACCCCAACCTCAAAGATCTGTGCATGAACTTCAAGGATTTCTGCAAACTCAACAAGGTTGAACTTGCGCAGGAAATCTGGATCGGGCCTTACACCGCGTTCGGATACGGCTTCTTTGACGAAATCCCCGCGGCATACGTCATGAAATACCTTGACTTTGCAACCGCAATGTACTTCGTAAACAAGGATTTGTGGACGTGGAAAGACGGCACGCAAAGCATTTACGAAGCGGTCAACGAGAAACTGCAACACCCCGCTCGCCTCAACGTCAACATCACGAAAGTTACGCGTGAAAACGGCAAAGTTCAGGTTTATATCGGCGACAAAATGGAAGAATACGACAAAATCATCGTCACCGCTCCCCTGCAATATCTGCCGTCCTACTTCGACGCGACCGAACAGGAAAAAGCGCTTTTCGCAAAAATCGATTACGAACGCTACGACGTCACCGCAATCACCTGCAAGAAAGGCACTTATTACCCCGATATGTCGGGCTATCTCTTCGACAACATGGTTCCCGAAAGACTCGGTCACCTTATGGTGTTCTATCACAGATGGAAGGACGAACCCAATCAGGTTCTTACAACTTACGTCCTGCGCAACTACAAGGGTAAGGAACTCAAAACCTACGAAGAAGCGAAAAAGATGGCTTGGGACGATATGAAACTTTGCGGCATCGACATCGACAAATGCGTATATGAGAGAAAGTGGTATTACTTCCCCCACGTGTTTGAGAAAGACTACGCCGACGGCTGGTACGAAAAAGTCGAAAGTATGCAAGGTCAGCTCAACACCTATTATGCCGGCGAAATCATGAGCTTCGGCGATATGGAAGAAACGGTGCAATACTCCAAAGACCTTGTCGCAAGATTCTTTTAATACGATTGTATAATGCAAAGCGCGGACGTTTTGTCCGCGCTTTTATTTTTCGTTTTTTTGAAGAATAATGAATTTATAGTTAATTTGTTTATCTTAAATCCGCAATGTCGTAAATAAGCCTTTCGGTTTTGTCCCACCCGAGGCATGCGTCGGTGATGGATTTCCCGTAAATTTTGCCGTCCGACGGTTGCGAGCCGTCTTCGATATATGATTCGATCATCAGCCCTTTCACCATTTTTCCGATATCTTTGGAATAACGCGTGCAGTGCAACACTTCTTTTGCGATGCGCGGTTGCTCGTCGAATTTTTTTGCCGAATTCGAGTGGTTGGTATCGACGATGACGGCGGGATTTTCAAGCCCGCTTTTCGCGTACAGATCGCAAAGTTTGATAAGGTCTTCGTAATGGTAATTCGGGATTGCCTGTCCGTTTTTATCCACCGAACCGCGCAGAATCGCGTGCGCGAGCGTATTTCCCGCGCTGTTCACTTCCCACCCCGAATACACGAATGTATGCGGATGCTGCGCCGCACGTATCGAATTCATCATAACGGACAAATCGCCGCTTGTCGGGTTTTTCATGCCGACGGGAATATCGAGCCCGCTTGCCGTGAGCCTGTGGAATTGGTTTTCGACCGACCTTGCGCCGACCGCAACGTACGACAAAACGTCGGACAGATACAGATGGTTTTCGGGATAAAGCATTTCGTCCGCACAGGAAAATCCCGTTTCGTTAAGTGCCTTTATGTGCAATTTCCTTATGGCGATCAGCCCTTTCAGCATATTTTCGTCGGCGTTGGGATCGGGCTGGTGCAGCATTCCCTTGTAACCGTCGCCGGTCGTGCGCGGTTTGTTGGTATAAATGCGCGGCACTATGACGATTTTGTCGGCGACCTTTTCCTGCACGCGGCTGAGCCTTGAAATATAGTCGAGAACGGCGTCCTCTCTGTCGGCGGAACACGGCCCGATTACCAGAAGCAGGCGGTTATCCTTCCCCGAAAAAATGTTTTTGAGTGTGGCGTCGGTATCTTTTTTGTGCGCCGCAAGCGCGTCGTCAAGCGGATACATCGCCTTGATTTCCTGCAACGTCGGCAGTTTTCTTTTGAATTCGAGATTCATTATTTTGTCTCCTTTGCGTCTTTGTCAAACACTTTGCGGCGCGCCGTGGATTCGCGCAGCGTTTCTCTTATTTTTTCACGATTATCGTTTTTGATATCTTCTTTCAGTTGGTTGAATTTTTCTTCAAACAGGTCCATTTGTTTTAAGAGTTCGTCCTTGTTTGCAAGGAAAAGTTCGCTCCACATTTCGTCGTTGATTTTTGCGATGCGGGTAAGGTCGCGGAAGGAATCGCCCGTGTATTCGGCAAGATGGTGCGACTTTTTGGATACCATCAGCGATACGGCGATGCAATGCGTCAGATGCGACAAAAACCCCACCGTTTCATCGTGCTCTTCGGGCGAAAGCGACGATACCCTTTCAAAACCGAGCGCGCGGCCGAGATCTTGCACCGCCTGCACGTTTTCGTCTGTATTCCTTTTCGTGGGCGTCACGATGTAATTTGCCCCGACGAAGATTTTCGGATCGGCGTTTTCGACGCCGCTGACTTCTTTGCCTGCCATCGGATGCGCCCCCACGAATTCCAAGTCGCCACGAAGAATTTTCTGCACGTTTTCGACGACGAACGACTTCACACCGGTAACGTCGGTGATAAGCGCGCCCGACTTTATTGATGATTGATATTCCTTGATCCAGTTTATGAAATCGTGCGGATACAGCGCAAAAACGATAAGGTCAAAGTCTTTTACGAAATCTTTTTTCACACTTGTCTCGCCAACCTGTATAAGCCCGTTTTTCAACGCGTACTCGACCGAACTTTTCTTTTTGTCGATTGCGCCGACGAAGTATCCTTCGTCCGACAACGCCTTTGCGTAACTGCCGCCGATAAGTCCAAGCCCTACGATCAGAATTTTTGTGTTTTTATCGAATTTCATATACGTTTACTCCTGCTTTTTTTATGACGCGGAAGAAATCGGGATAACTTTTGTTTACTGCCTCCGCCCCGTCGATTTCAGCGCCAAACACTGCCGCAAGCACCGAAAGCGCCATTACGATGCGGTGGTCGTTGTGTCCGCAAAGCGGCACAATCGGCGGTTTAAGTTGCGTTTTTTCACTTTCAACGCTGTTTTCGTACACTTTAACATTTGCGCCGAATTTTTTCAGTTCTTCCGCCATAACGTTTGCGCGGTCGCTTTCTTTCACCCTTAACCGCCTTGTGTTTATGAACTTTCCGCCGTTTTTATATGCGGCGTAAGAAAATAATATCGGCGCAAGGTCGGGACAGTCTTTAAGGTCGATTTCGGCGTTTTCGCCGTCCAGCGCGTCAAATGCGGCAGTGCAAAATCTGTCGCCCTGCACGCTGTTTTCGTTAAGTCCCGAAACGTCGATTTTCCCGGTAAGGCGGGAAAGCGCAATTAAAAATGCGGCGTTCGACCAGTCGCCCTCAACTGTAAATTCGCCGGGCGAAAGCCGTCCTTTTCCGTTTATTTCAAAAAAGTTTTTTTCGGGTTCCGTAATATCCGCACCGAAGTCTTTCAAAACTTTTATCGTCATATCGACGTAAGCGCGGCTTTCGGCATTTCCCGTGATTTTAAGCGTGCTTTTGCCGTCAAGTACCGACAATGCAAACAACATTCCGGTTGTATATTGACTGCTGACCTCGCCGCTTATTTCGTAATTCCCCGCCGAGAGTGTCCCGTTTACTTCGATTGATTTTTCGTCGGATTTTATTTTTACGTCGCTGTTTTCAAAAAGTTTTTCGTATTCCTTTATCCCGCGCGCAAGCAGTCTTTCGCTCCCTAAAAACGTGCAGTTTTTCGCGCCTGTCGCAAGCACTACGGGGATAAAAAACCTCAGCGTACTGCCGCTTTCTTTGCAGTCGAAAACCGCGTTTTCGATTTGCTTTTCGTTTGTCGGAATAACGGTCACGGTATTTCCGTCTTTCGTTACGCTTCCGCCAAGTTGTTCGATGCACGAAAGCGTTGCCGAAATATCGTCGCTGTCCGCAATATTTTTTATCACGCACTTTCCGCACGACAAAACGCTGCCGATAAGATATCGGTGAGCAAAACTTTTTGACGGCGGCGCCGAAACTTCGCCCGACGTTTTTGACGGCAGAATTTTAACCTTCATTATTTATAAGATGATTTTTGAGCGCGTCCATCGCGATAAGGTATCCGTTAAGCCCTTGCCCTTCGACGGTGTCGATTGCGACCGCGCGGACAAAACTTATCTGTCTGTACGTTTCCCTTTCGCTGACGAACGAAATATGCACCTCTACGGTGGGTATCGACACGGCTTTCACGGCGTCGGCAAGCGCAATGCTCGTATGCGTATATCCCGCGGGATTGAACACGATGCCGTCAACTTGCGAAAAGTACGCGCGCTGGATTTCGTCGATGAGCGCGCCTTCGTGGTTCGACTGGAAAAACTCGACCTCCACGCCGATTTCTTCCGCGTGCTCTTTGACCTTTTCGACAAGGGCATCGTACGTTTCTTCTCCGTAAATTTCGGGCTCTCTTATGCCCAGCATATTGATATTCGGTCCGTTCAGAATAAGAAATTTCATAATAAAACTCCTTTTATTTTTTCGACTACGTCGGCGATTTCGCCGTCTGCGGGGATTACCGCGTCCGCGCACGACTTATAAACGTCGTATCTTTTTTCAAAAAGATTTTTGAGTTTTTCCTTGTCCTTGGACAATGGTCTGTCGGCAGTTGCGACAAGGTTTTCAAGGCTTCTGTCCAGAAACAGAATTACGCCGTTTCGTCTGAGCGCGCGTACGTTGTTTTCGTCCAGCACCGCGCCGCCGCCCGTTGCGATGACAAGTCCGTTCTCTTTTGACAATTCCTCGATTGCAAGCCGCTCTTCCTTCCGAAATTCCCCTTCGCCGTACTTTTCAAAAATATCGCTTATGGATTCCTTCCGTTTTTCAACCACGACGTCGTCGGTGTCAATAAACTTTTTGCCAAAAACTTTTGCAATTTCTTTCCCGACGGTCGTTTTCCCGGAAGACGGCATACCGCAAAGCACGATATTGCGCTTTTCTTTAAGTATGCGGGCGTACGTTTTGTCGATGACGTTCTCGTCTGCGGTTTTATCCAGAAACAACGCCGACGCATAAACAGCCTGCGCCACAAGCATATACAGTCCGCCGCGCCCTTTCGCGCCGATACTTTCGGCGTCAAGCACGAAATTTGTGCGAAGCGGGTTGTAAACCGCGTCGATAACACCCTGCAATTTTTTGAATTTTTTAATATCGACGGGCGTTTTGTCGGCGTTTGGAAACATTCCGACAGGCGTCGTATTTATGATGACGTCCGCGCCCGAATACTTTTCGTACGCTTCGTCGTATGTCGCCGTGTCCGAAGATTTTTTTCTTGACACTTTCACGATTTCCGTCGCGCCAAGGCTTTTTGAAACCTCAACGGCGGTTTTCGACGTGCCGCCCGTGCCGAGTATCAGAACGGTTTTGTTTTCAAGGTCAAGCCCCGTGCTTTTGATGAGCGCGCGCATACCGAAAAAGTCGGTGTTGAATCCGAAAAGTTTCCCTTCCTTTTTGACAATCGTGTTCACCGCGCCGATTTTTTTCGCCTCGTCGGATATTTCGTCCAGAAACGGAATCACCGCCTGCTTGTAAGGAATCGTAACGTTTATGCCCGAAAAATCGCGTTCTTGAAAAAAGCGCGGCAACTCGTCCTCGTCGATTTCAAAAAGACGATAATCATAGTCCGCAATGAGTGCGTGTATTTCGCGCGAGAAACTGTGTCCGAGCGGTTTTCCGATGAGTCCGTATTTCATTTTCCGATACCTTTTGTCATGACGTCCGCGCCGTATTTTTGTTGCAGAAGATCGGCGACGGCAAGCGCTGCGACCGCGTCGATAACGGGACAAATCCTTCTTATTATTGCGGGATCGTGTCTGCCGCGAATATTGATTTCGGTCTCTTCGTTTTTCAAAAAATTGACCGTCTTCTGCGTTTTGTAAATGGACGGCGTGGGTTTTACGGCGCACTTGAAAATCACGGGCATGCCGTTGGTGATGCCGCCGTTTACGCCGCCGTTGTTATTCGTAAGCGTTACGACTTTTCCGTTTTCCAAAGCGAACGCGTCGTTTGCGGCGCTTCCTCTCATTTTTGTCATTGAAAAGCCGTTGCCGAATTCCACGCCCTTAATCCCGCCGATTGAAAACAGCGCGTGCGAGAGTATGCTTTCAACACTGTCGAACCACGGCTCGCCGACGCCTTCGGGCAATCCGATTATTGCGGTTTCGGTGACGCCGCCGACGCTGTCGCCGTCGGCTTTCGCTTTTTCGATTTCTTCCTGCATCTTCTTCCCTTGCGCTTTGTCGATAACGGGGAATGTTGCGTGTTTAACGGTTAATATCTCGTTTTTGATGTCGTTAAACGGCTTATCCTGCACGTTCGCACATTCAATGACGTGCGTCGCAATGTATATTTTGATGCTTTCCAGCGCGCTTTTTACAATCGAAGCAGCAGCAACTATCCCTGCCGTTACGCGCCCCGAAAAGTGTCCACCGCCGCGGTAATCTTCATATCCGTGATATTTGCAAAACGCCGTGTAATCGGCGTGCGACGGCCGCGCGATACCGTAATCGTAGTCGCCGCTTTTCGTATTTTCGTTTGGGACAATCACGCAAATCGGAGCGCCCGTCGTCCTGCCGCTCTTCACGCCGCTCATTATTTTGAAATTGTCGTTTTCGCGGCGCGCGGTGTCCGTGCTTATCGATGGAGCGCGCCTTTTAAGGTCTTCCCTTATAAGGTTTTCGTCAACGACGATTCCCGCCGCGAGTCCGTCGATAACCGCGCCGACGCATTCGCCGTGACTTTCGCCGAATACGGTAAGCGAAATGCTGTTTCCGAACGTGTTTTTCATTTCTTTTTCTCCGATATTAAAAGTATTTCTTCCGCGGTGCGGTCGATAAATTTGAAACTTCCGATTTCGTCGACGTACACCGTCGAGATTTTTCCGCCGCTCGCTTTTTTGTCGTGCGTGATGTACGGCAGAAGTTGCGCCGCCGTTTTTTCGGTTTTTATAGGAAGTCCAAACTGTGTCATGAGGTTTTCAAGGCGCGTTTTTACACCGTCGGAGCATGCGTACAGCATACCAGTCGCAACGCATTCGCCGTGCAAAAGTTTACCCTGCTCCGCGCTTTCGATTGCGTGTCCGACGGTATGACCAAAGTTCAGAACCTTTCTTAATCCCTCTTCTTTTTCGTCCTTTTCCACGACGGCTTTTTTGATGAGTATCGACCTTTCGATGATTTCTTTCACGTCGCGTTTCACGTCGGCGTCTTCGATAAATTCAAAAAGCGATGCGTCCGACGTCGCCGCCATTTTTATCGACTCCGCAAGCCCTGCGTAAAATTGTCTGTCGTCAAGCGTGCTTAAAACGCGAGGGTCGACCACGACCGCTTTCGGCTGATAAAATGAGCCGACTACGTTTTTCACGCCCATAAAGTCGATTGCGGTTTTCCCGCCGATTGACGAGTCCACCATCGACAAAAGGGTTGTCGGCACGTTGTAAAAATCGACGCCGCGCATATAACACGACGCGGCGAATCCGCCAATATCCCCGACAACGCCGCCGCCGACAGCCACAACGCAATCTTTCCTTGAAAACGTGTTTTCAAGCATAACGGAAAGGATATGTTTGAAGTTGTCGAAGTTTTTGCTTTCTTCGCCGTGTTTAAGAGTCACGACAACGGGGGTTTCGCATTTTTTCGCGACTTTTTCGGCGTACTTATCGGGCACTCCGTCGTCGGTCAGAACCAGAACCTTTCTGTTAAGGTTAAAGTATTTTTCCGCGTCGTCAAGCGCGCCGTTTTCGACGATGACGTCGTATTTTTCGTCAAGATTTACGGGTATAATCATTTTTCGTATCCCTCGTCCGAGAAGTAGCTGCCGACAAGTTTCAGCTTGGCGCAAAGCGCGGACAACTCTTGCATAAGTTCTTTTCCGTTTTGCGTATTGACGTTTCCTTCCGCCTCAATGTAAAAATAGTAATTCCATTTCAGGTTTTTCATCGGACGGGAACGAAGCGCGCGCATATTGAAGTTGTGTGCGCCGATTATGTTCAACGCGCTTGCGAGCGCGCCCGATTCGTTCTGCACCGTGAACACCAGAATAAAGTTTTCGTTTTCTCTTTTAGTAAGGCAAAACGGCGTATTTTCAACCCTTGAAAACGCGGCGAATCTCGTCGTGTTGGTTTTCACGTCGTTGACGCTTTTTTCAATGATATCGAGCCCGAAAACGTTTGCGGTTTCGTCGGAGGCAATCGCGGCAATCGTTTTGTCGCCGCTGTCTTTGACGAACTTTGCGGCAAGCGCGGTGTTTGAGTACGCTTTGACCTCAAAATTGTTTTTCTTTATGAAATCCGCGCACTGCATGAGCGCCTGCGGGTGGCTCACGACGGTTTTTATCGTGTCGACGCTTGCGCCGGGCAATGCCAGAAGATTGTGCGTGATCGGCACTTCGATAACCTGATTTATATGCAGATCGCCCGAAAAGGTCAAATCCATAACCTCGCCGACTTCCCCGGCGTAACTGTTTTCAAGCGGAAGCACGGCGCAGTCGTAGTCGCCATTTTCGACTCCCTCGTACGCCTCCGAAAAAGTCGCGCAGGGCTTGTACGTCGCGGTCGGAAACATTTTCTTTGCGGCAATGTGTGCAAACGCCCCCTCCACGCCGCAGTACGCGACGGTCATATTCCGAAGCAGCGATTCCTGATACTTACAGGACACGTCGATCGTGTTTCTGATGAAGTCGACGTAATACGGTTTCAGACTTTCGTCCGTGACGAATTTTGAATTGCGTTTTGCGACTTCCGCCTCGCGGGAAAGGTCGCGGACGGACAGACCGTTGTCCTTTTTATACACGGCAACGTCTTTCACGGCTTCCATTCTTTTCTGGAACAGCTGCGCCATTTGTTTGTCGATTTCGTTGATTTCGTTCCTTGCGTCCAAAATATCTTTCATATAAACCTCTGTCTTTTCCATTATAATCAATTTTGATTATAAAACCATCGTTTTTTCACATATTTCGCGCCGTTTTCCGTATATATTGCAAATCGGCGCGGTTTTTCGTATAAAAAAAGCGATTCCGCAAAGGAATCGCTAACTTACCTGAAAAAAAAGTGCGTCGACTTTCAGCGTCCCTTGCAGAATGAAACGTTGTTTTGAAAGTAATAGTAATAAAACTTGTTTTCGACGAAGTTTTTCATAATACGCCCTTTTATATCGATATGAAAATGATAATGCGAAATATCTTTTTTGTCAACTCATTTACGATAGCAAAATCAACCTTGTTCGTTTTCGGTTTTCTGTGCCTTTACGGCGTTGTCGGAAGGCTCCGTGAAGTCGGGGCTTAGCGTAACTTCTTCGACGGCGGCTTTTTGTTTTCTTCTAAACAGTTTTGAAAAGTCGGTTTTATCGACGACTTTCTCTGTCACCAGAAGAAGCGAAGGCAGGACGAACAACACGATGATTATCGACGTCAGCGTGCCTACGCCCAGCAACAGTCCGAGTTGCGCCACCACACCCGACGACAGCATGCTCATAACGAAGCCGGTTGCCGTAAGAATGACGCCCGACGTCAGAATTGTCGGGAACACGGCGTTTGTTGCGGCAGCCATTGCGTCGTAGCGGTCGGTAAAATCTTTCCTTATGCCGCGGTATCTGTTGGTAAGCACGATTGCGTAGTCGATTGTCGCGCCCATCTGTATCGCGCTTATTATAAGGTAGCCGATGAATGAAATCGACGTCTTGGACAAGAACGGAATCGCAAAGTTGATGAAAATTCCGCCCTGAATCGCAAGAATAAGGATTATCGGAAGCGAAATATTCCTGAACGTTATAAGCAATATAACCAGAATGAACAAATCGGTGAACAGACACACCATAAGGTTGTCTTTCATAAAGTATTCGCTCATCTCATAGCACACGACGCTTTCGCCGGTGATATATCTTTCCTCGTAAAAGTCGGACACGCCCGTCTTCAAGGTTTTGACAAGTTCAAACACGTCGTCGTCTTCCACCCCGCCGTTGATGTTGAACGTGATGCGGGAATAGTTTTCGGATTCGAGATTAGCCTTTGCAAAGGAAATTTGTTTGACCTGATCGAGATATGCTTTAATTTCTTCGTTTCCGTTCAAAAGCGGCGAAATGCTGTTCAGTTTTTCGCGGACGGCGAAGTCCAGAAGGTCGATAAGCCTGACTTTTGCGGTTTCTTTGTCGGTGCCTTCGGGCATATATTTTCCGACATATTCGTTAAACCAGGTGTTCGCAAAGTTTTTCACCAAGGCTACCTTTTTCTTATCTTCGTCGGTTTCCGCGGGGATTTTATCGATTAAGGCAAGTATTTCCGCCTTGGACAATTCGTCGGTAAGATACAGCGTTTCCGAAGAATCCGCGTCGATGAAAGAATACACGTTGATTGTCGACAGTGCGGTCGTCTGCGATTTGTCGATAAGGTCGAAAGACTCCACGTATTTCACAAGTTGGCGTTCTTTTTCGGCGTCGCCTTTCGGCACAACCACGACAAGCGAGTTAAGCGTGCCGAAGCCCGTTTCTTCGATGACCTTTTTCGGCGCGACGATAAGCGAGCCGCTGTTGTAGTTGAACGAATATTTGTTGAAACCCTGCGCGACTCCCGCAAGGATTGCGATAAGCAAAAACGCCGGCACGATAACTTTCCTTGCTTTGACGATTGCACGCGCGGGCTTCGTTACGTTCGGCACGAAAGATTTATGACGGGTTTTTTGAATGGGTTTGTCGAAAATCACGAGAAGAGCCGGCATAAAGAATATGACCGTCGCCATCGAAACGACGATACCTTTTGCAAGCGACAACCCGATTTCCGAGCCGATTGACAGCGTCATCAGCATAAGCGCGGCAAGCCCCGCCACCGTCGTAAGGGAACTTGACAGAATCTCGGGCAGCCCTTTCGTAAGTGCGGTAACCGTTGCGGTTTTTGCGTCTTCGCCGTTATCCCTTTCTTCCATATAGCGGTGCAAAAGGATAATCGAGTAGTCAAGCGACAGCGCGAGTTGCAGCACGAGCGCAACCAGATTCGCAATGTAAGAAATACCGTTGACGAACAAGAAATTCGTACCCATGTTTATCGCCATCGCCGCGCCGAAAACGAGGATGAGCACGATGAGTTCGAAATAAGTCTTCGACGTAAACAGCATAACCAGAAGAATGATCACGACGATTGCGATTCCAAGCTTCATTATGCTTTGTTCAGTTTCAAGTTTTGTGTAGTATGAAAATGCAGATTGACCGGATAAATATGCTTTTTCGTCGGATAAAGCGTCGATTACGTCTTTTACCGCGTCGAACGCACCCGCCGTCGAGTCATAGTCTTTCAGCGTTACGGTATAGAGTGCCGAGTTGTTTTTGTAGTTCATACTCTCAACGTAAGTAACCGTCGCAACGCCTTCGACTTTTTCAAGCCTCGTTTTGATTTCGCCTGCTTTTTCCGGCGTAACGTCCTTTACCATAACGTATGCCATGCCCTTGTCGTCAAACTCTTTTTTCAGGAGTTCGAGAGCGGTTGACGAATCGCAATTCGCGGGCAGATACCCCGTCAGGTCATAGTTGATTTTCGTATGCGGAATCATCACCGCGCCGAATATCGACAGCGCGACGAACAGCACGAGAAACACCCATTTGAGTTTTACGATACCTTTGGGAATTTTTTTCAGACCGTGTGAAAACTTCGATAACTTCTTTTGCATCCTCTTTACCTACACAGAAATTACTTAATGTTATTTTATATAAGATATGATAAAAAGGCAACAAAAAACAGCCTTGCAAAGGCTGCTTTTTCAAAATTATTTTCGGGATTTTCAGAATTTGACGCGCGGATTTACGTAGCGTCCGTTTTTCAAAGACTTCTTAATCGAGATTGCGTTTTTCGGGCATCTTGACAGACACCCCAGACACATATCGCACTTTTCTTTTGTCCATACGGGCTTTCCGTTTTCGATTTTTATTGCGGACACCGGGCAAATGCTTTCGCAAAGTCCGCAATTTACGCAGTCGTCGGACGCCGAAAATTTTGTTTTTCTTCCGCCGAATTTTTCGTAAATCGGATATAAAAGCGCGGTGTTGAGTTTATAAAAACTTCCCTTTTCTGCATTGAAGTCGCCCTTTTCCTCGTTCCTGATTTTGTCCGCGATAACGGCGATTTTTTCGTCAAGCGCGTCAAGTCGTTTTTCCGTTTCTTCGGCGGATTCGATTTTGAACATCGGGCAGAAATTATCGACCGCGACAACGCCGAACACCGCGTCGGGACGCACGTATCTTTCGCACACGCCCTGCGCGTTCCCGGTGCTTCCGCCACATTCGAGAACTATTGCGAAATATCTTCCCTCGATTTTCAGGGTTTTCAGAAATCCTTTCACCGATTCGGGAATACCCCAGTAGTACACGGGGCTGACAAGGATAAGTCGTTCCCCGTCCCCTTGCAAAAATTTCTCGTTATCGCGGGTATAAGCCACGATATTTTTCGTTTCGTCGCCCGTTTCTTTTGCGATTTTTTCGGCAATATATTTCGCATTGCCCGTACCCGTAAAATATAAAATCATTTTTCTCACCTTCCGTTTGGAAATATTATATCCCGAAATTTTCAATAAATCAATACCGCACACGCATTTTTTGTTGTATAATCCAAGTATGATTTACAAGGGATTTCTGCCGTTCTTCGACGAAAACAGCGAAATTTTGATTCTCGGAAGTTTCCCGAGCGTCATCTCGCGCGAGACGAACTTTTATTACGGCAACAAACAAAACAGATTCTGGAAAATTCTATCGGAAGCCTTTGGCGAACCCGCGCCCGAAACGATAGGCGAAAAGCAAGCCCTGCTTAAAAACCACAAAATCGCCCTTTGGGACGTCGTCGCCGAGTGCGAAATAACGGGCAGCCTTGACAGCACGATTAAAAATTATAAGGTTGCGGACTTACAAAAAGTCCTTGACAATGCAAAAATCAAAAAAATTATCTTGAACGGCGGAAAGGCAAAGGAAATATTCCTGAAAAATTACAAATATCTTTCGGATTCCGCCGTGTTTTTGCCGTCCACAAGCCCCTTAAACACCCGCTTTGACAAAACAATATGGCTGAACGCATTAAAAAATGAAAAGGATTAAAATTATGAAACTGAACGAAGCGGTCGCCGCGCGTATTCTTGAATACTGCAACAACCGAAACATCACCGTCAATAAACTTTGCACGATGTCCGGCGTGATACAGTCCACCGTCAACAGCATTTTCTCGGGAAGAAGTCAAAATCCGAAACTGCAAACCATCGCGTATCTTTGCGAAGGATTGTCAATTTCTCTTTCGGAGTTTTTCGACAGCCCCTTGTTTTCAAATCTCGACGATTAGTTGCATTTTATTGACTTTCACGCCGCCTTGGGACTATAATTTTCCCGAGGTGATTTTATGAATATCGACGATTTCAAAAAAGCAAAAATCGAAGCAATGAAGGCGCACGACAAAGATACCGTCACAGCTTTTAACGCGCTCATAAACAAACTTATGCTCTTCAATATCGAAAAACGCAGCAAAGGCGAGGAAATGTCCGACGCCGACTACGTCCAGATCCTGAAAAAAACGCAAAAGGAACTCTTTGAAGAAAAGGACGCCTTTGAAAAGGCAGGCAGAGCCGACACCGTGCTGTCTTTGAACAACCAGATCGCGGCAATCGAAAAGTACCTGCCCAAAATGATGAGCGAGGACGAAATCAGAGCCGTCATTATGACCTTGCCCGACAAATCGGTGCCAAGCGTCATGCGCCACTTCAAGACGGAATACGCCGGCAAATGCGATATGGCGGAAGTCAACAAAGTCCTGAGAAGTTTATAATTTTTCACGCGCCCACAAAAAACGACCGTTCCCACGGTCGTTTTTTATTGTCAAGTCGTGCATACTTTGATGCAGATTTCAATAGTTCGTCAGTAATTTATTTTTCCACTAATAGCCAACAGATAATAATACGAACGTTGCCAAACTCAAAAAGGCGCACATAATCATTAAAAACCGATAATTTGATGGATTTTTGGGGTTCTTGGCAGGTTCTTACGAGTGCGCGTACTTTGGCGTACGTAACCGAGCAAGGTTCTGCCAAAACGCCGAAAAGGCGCAAATTATCGGTTTTTAATCGCGTCGACGGGTTTCTTTCGGGCGATAAGTTTTTACGATATTTTTAATCTCAATCATAAAACCTCCGTGGCCGATGTTTTTACCGACCATAGGTATATTACACTTTATACAACGATATACTGTAAAACGAAATAGACCTTAATTTTCGCGCCCCGCCGCGCACGGCTTTCAATTTTTCAAAAGCGCAGATTTTTCGCATTAAAAAAGCATCTCGATTTGAGATGCTTCTTCGTTTTATTTTTCGGGTTTTTCGGGCGCGATTTTAAGCGAGTCGTTTTCCGCGTCGACGACTATTACGTCGCCTTCGTCAAGGTTGCCCGAAAGTATGATTCTTGCAACCGGCGTTTCGATGTGGCTTTCGATGAAACGCTTCAACGGTCTTGCGCCGAACGTTACGTCGTAGCCGCCGTCGATAATGACGTCTTTTGCCGCATCTGTAACTTTAAGGTGCAGATTTTGCCTTTCAAGCCTTGAATTGAGTTTTTCAAGCAACAAGCCGATTATCTTCTTTACACTGTCGCGAGTAAGCGGAGTGAACGTTACGATGTCGTCCAGACGGTTCAGGAATTCGGGACGGAACGTCGATTTCAACAAGGCTGAAACTTGCTCTTTTGCCTCTGCCGAGATGTTGCCGTCTTTGTCGATGCCGTCCAGAATATACTGACTGCCCAGGTTACTGGTCATAATGATAATCGTGTTTTTGAAGTTGACCGTTCTGCCCTGACTGTCGGTAATTCTGCCGTCGTCAAGCACCTGCAAAAGTACGTTGAATACGTCGGGGTGCGCCTTTTCGATTTCGTCGAACAGCACGACGGAATAAGGTTTGCGCCTTACCGCTTCGGTAAGCTGACCGCCTTCGTCGTAGCCCACGTATCCCGGAGGCGCGCCGATAAGACGCGACACGCTGAACTTTTCCATATACTCGGTCATATCGATTCTCACGATATTTCTCTCGTCGTCGAAAAGGTAATTCGCAAGGGTTTTCGCAAGCTCGGTTTTACCGACGCCCGTCGGACCTAAGAACATGAAACTGCCGATAGGACGGTTTTCATCGGATATGCCCGCACGCGAACGCAGGATTGCGTCGGCGACTTTCGTGACCGCCTCGTCCTGACCGATAACTCTCCTATGCAACTCGTTGCCGAGATTCAAGAGTTTGGTTTTCTCGCTTTCCATAAGTTTCGTCACGGGGATACCCGTCCATTTTGCGACGATTTTTGCGATTTCGTCCGCAGTAACTTCGTCGCGGAGCAGGCTTGAATTTTCGTGTTTGCCCGCCTTGCTTTCGGCTTCTTCCAGACGTTTTTGAAGTTCGGGAAGTTTGCCGTATTGCAGTTCCGCCGCGCGCGTGAAGTCGTAAGACCTTTTCGCTTCTTCGATTTCAAGGTTCACTTTATCGATTTCGGCTTTGGTTTCCTGAACGCCGACTATCTTTTTCTTTTCGTTTTCAAGCTGGGCTTTCATCTCGTTGAACTTCGCGTTAAGTTCCGCAAGTTCCTTTTCGATGCTCGCCTTACGCTCCATCGACAGTTTGTCGCTTTCTTTTTTTAATGCGGATTCTTCGATTTCAAGTTGCATTATCTTGTGCGAAATGTCGTCCATTTCGGCAGGCATGCTGTCGATTTCGGTACGAATCATGGCGCACGCTTCGTCGACAAGGTCGATTGCCTTATCGGGCAGGAATCTGTCGGTAATGTAACGGTCGGACAAGGTCGCCGCCGCAACGAGAGCCTGGTCGTGAATTCTCACGCCGTGATAGATTTCGTATCTTTCTTTCAGTCCTCTTAAAATCGCGATCGTGTCTTCGACGTCGGGCTGATCGACGGTCACCGGTTGGAAACGACGTTCAAGCGCGGGATCTTTTTCGATATACTTGCGGTATTCGTCCAAAGTCGTCGCGCCGATGCAGTGCAACTCGCCACGGGCAAGCATAGGTTTCAGGAGATTGCCTGCGTCCATGCTGCCTTCGGTCTTGCCTGCGCCGACGATCGTGTGCAATTCGTCGATGAACAAAAGCGTCCTGCCTTCCTGTTTTTTGATTTCGTTAAGGACGGCTTTCAGCCTTTCTTCAAATTCGCCGCGGTACTTCGCGCCCGCAATCAACGCACCCATATCCAGCGCGAAAACCTTTTTGTCTTTCAATCCTTCGGGGACGTCGCCGCGTACGATACGCTGTGCAAGCCCTTCAACGATTGCGGTCTTGCCGACGCCAGGATCACCGATAAGCACGGGGTTGTTTTTCGTCTTTCTGGAAAGAATCCTTATGACGTTTCTTATTTCCTCGTCACGGCCGATTACGGGGTCGAGCTTTCCGTTTCTTGCCCTTTCGACAAGGTCGTATCCGTATTTATTGAGCGCTTCGTAAGTGTCTTCCGGGTTGTCCGTGGTGTTGGGCGCGGTTTTGATTTTTTTCAAAGCGTCCAGAAACGCCGCCTTGTCCACGCCGTACGCCGAAAACAGTTTTTTTAGATTCGCCGTCTGGTTGTCGAGAATACCTTCAAAAAGATGCTCGACTCCGACGTATGCGTCGCCGTCTTTTTTGGCATACTTTTCGGCAGCGGCAACGACTTTCGCCGCTTCGTTACCGAGATACATGCTCGCGCCTTCGCCCGAAACCCTCGGGAAAGATTTAATCACGTTTTCGACCGCGCCTTTAAGACTGTCGGCGCTTACTTGCAGTCCTGTTAAAATCTTATAAATGAGTCCGTTTTCGTCGTTAAGCAAAGCGTATAAAAAATGCTCGGGCTTGATTTCCTGATTGTCGTGTTCGAGAGCGATGTTTTGCGCGCCCTGCACGGCCTCAACGGCTTTTGCGGTATATTTATTAGTATCCATATATTATTTATCCTCCTTTTTGCGATAATACATACGCGAGCGTTGGCAGTCGGTGTTACAAACCGTTAGCACTCGCAACCTTTGATTGCTAATTATTGTAACACTTATTTACGATTTGTCAATACCTATATGAAAAAAAGTTAAAGAAAAATACAACAAAGAAAGCACGCAAAGCGTGCTTACGGTAATTATAAAAAAATCGAAATATAATCTAATAATAATTATTTCCCAAAAACGGCACAAATTAAATCTATGTTTATCACAAAATCGTCAGAATTTTGATTAAAAAACTATCCCAAAAACGGCAAAAATTAGATGGATTTTTGGGGTTCTTGACGGGTTCGTGCGAAGGCGCGTACTTGTCGTACGTAACTGAGCAAGGTTCCGTCAAAACGCCGAAAAGGCGCTAATTTTTGCCGTTTTTTAAGGCGAGGGCGGCAGCACCCAAGATCCCCGCCTCATTTTTAAGCGTCGCCTTAACAACCTTAATATACGGATTTCTTTTGCCGCCGTAACTGTAACGGGTGACGTACGCTTGCAGGCGTTTTATGAACCAGTCGCCCTGATTGCTTATACCGCCGCCCATAAAGATTATTTCGGGACGGATATAGTTGCCGATATTCACAAGCCCTTCGCCGACGTATCTGATATATCTTGAAACAAGGGCTTTTGCGGTTTTGTCGCCCGCGTTCATCGCGTCGAATGCCGTACGCCCCGTGACTTTCCCTTCTTTTTTGGCGATTTCGTTCATCAGACTTTCGGGGTGTTTTTCCATCGCGCGTTTGGTATCGCGGATAAGAGCTGTTGCTGACGCATACGCTTCCCAGCAACCGCGCCTGCCGCAACCGCATTTTTCGCCGCCCATACGAATGACGGTGTGTCCGCCCTCGCCGCCTGCACCTTTGAAGCCGGAAATCAAATTACCTTTGACAAGTGTGCCTGTCCCTACGCCTGTGCCGAGTGTCACCATGACAGCATTTTGCACGCCTTTCATATCGCCGAACACCGATTCGCCGATGACAGCGCAGTCCGCGTCGTTGCCGATATACACGGGAAAATCGAAATATTTTTTGAATTCCGCACGGAAATCGTAATCGCGGAAGAAAATATTGCAGGTATAAAAAATCTTTGCGGTGTCGGGATCGACCGTGCCGGGAACGCCCATGCCCATTCCCGCGATCTCGTCCGTCGAAATGCCGGCGTCTTCCAAAAGTTTTGCGACAAGCCCCGCGATATCTTTTGTGTTGTCGTCGGACGGTTGCGTCGGTTTTGTAACAACGCTGTCTTTTACGATTATGTTGCCGTTTTCGTCGACGATGCCGCCTTTAATGCTCATACCGCCCACGTCGATACCTATATAATACATGTTCAAATCCTTATTTTTTTCTTAATTTTACCACAAATACACGGCGCGCGCAACGGTTGCGCCAGGACATTTTCAGGTGTCGCGCAAAATTCTTCTTGATTTATCACGTTATCGTGTGATACAATACTTCTAAGAATAATGATTATTGGGGATTTATATTATGTTGAAACCGGAAGAAATTATTGCGGCAAGGATTCTTATGAACACCAACGAGGTTTTTTTGTCCTCGGTCGGTGCCGGGGGCGGTCCACGTTCCAGCATTATCACGAAACTTCGCTCGGAAGGACACAACGTCATTTATTTCGGCGCGCCGATTAACAGCCAGAAAGTCCAGAATATCCGACAAAATCAGAACGCAAGCATTTGCTATTACAGCGGCTCGGACAGCATCACGCTTTTGGGCAGGGTTGAGTTTGTCACCGACAACACTTTAAGGAAGCAACTCTGGCACGAATGGTGCAAAAAAACCAACGCGATCGCGCTTAACGAGTACGACTTCTGCCCGATGAAGTTCACGACGACGGAAGCCACTTTCTGGATACGAAACAAGCTTTCGACCTTCACTTACGAATAATCGCGATTAAAGAATAATCAAAGTTCGTACCGAATATAAATACCGTATGAAATATACGGTAATTCGGGTTGGCTTTGGCGAGAACGCCTCATCTTTGGCAAGAAAATACAAAACGACCGAAAGGTCGCTTTTTTTATTGAACGATAATCCGCTTTTCTTTGAGGGGGAACGGCTTATCGCGGCGGAATTCCACGGAAAAACCTGCGTCGCGAGGCCTTTCGACACGGCGGAAACCGTCGCAAAAAGGACGGGAACAAGAAAAGAAGAAGTGATCCGTCTGAACGGCACCGACAAATTCTTCCCCGGTCAGAACGTGATTCTTTCGGATTATGACGAATAAGAAAAGTATTTTCAAATCAGTCGCGGTCGTAACGGCGTTTTCGGTCGCGACAAGACTTTTTGCGTTTTTGTTCAAAGTTTTCGTGTCGCGGCAGTTCGGCGCGAGCGTTGTCGGCGTATATCAGATGGCGTTGAGTTTTTATTTTTTCGCGTCGGCGGTTGCGCTCAGCGGACTTCCGACGGTGATAAGCCGAAAGATTGCCGAGGACGAAAAAACGGGCGGCGAAAACGTACCGTCGCTTATTTCGACCGCGCTTGTTTTGTCGCTGTCGTCGGTACTTCCGATACTTTCGGTAATATATCCCATCGCTTTCCTTTTGCCGTCGGTTTTTGCAGACGAGCGGGTTTTGCCGCTTGTCGTGATTATGCTGCCCGCACTTCTGAGCACGAGTATTTACAACGTTATCCGCAGTTGGTTCTGGGGAAAAAGGTCTTTTCTTGCGTTCAGTTTCACCGAGATGCTGGAAGAAGTCCTTCGCATTACTTTCACGCTGATATTTTCGCTGGGACTTATCGCCGCCGTAACGCCGCTTAAAGGGCTTGCGGTAGGTTTTTTGGTGTCGGATATTGCGTGCGCCGTCGTACTTTTCATACTGTTTTTGATAAAAAAAGGTAAATTCGGCCGTATTAAAGACATTCCGGCAGTGTTAAAGCCCTCGCTTCCGATAACGGCGATGCGCGTTTTCGGCGGAGTCATCGGCGCGTTTACGGCAATCGTGATTCCCGTCCTGCTCATAAAGTACGGCATGGAAAAAAGCGACGCGTCGGCAACTTTCGGACGCGTTACAGGAATGGCGATGCCTCTTCTTATGGCGCCGACCACTCTCACGGGCGCGCTGTCCGTCGTGCTGATTCCCGAAATCGCGACGATTAAACACGACGACAAATCCGCGATGTCCGCGCGCATTGACGGCAGCATAAATTTTGCGATAATAATCGCAGCCCTTTTCACGATTTTGTATATCCCGCTTGGAAAAGAGATCACGACTTTCGTGTTCAAAGACGAGTTTTCGGGCGTGTATCTTTCAAACGTCGCGCTTATGCTGTACCCGCTGGGGCTCAACCAGATTTCGACGTCGATATTAAACTCGATGGGGCTTGAAAAGAAATCCTTTTTCAATTACGCCGTCGGCGCGGCGATACTTATGATTATGACGCTCGCGCTGCCGAAGTACGTCGGGATTTACGCTGTCGCGATCGGGGGCGCGGCGGGAAGCGTCATCTCGTCTTTTCTGAACCTTAACGCGCTCAATAAAAAAGCGCGGATTCTGGACAATCCCAAAAAGACCGCGCTTGCAATATTGTTGTCGTTTCCGCTTGTCGCGCTGACCTGCCTTCTGAAAAACCTGCTGTTTTTCAAAATTCCGCCGTTTTTCGCGATTGCGATTTCAGGCGGAATACCCATGCTTTTGTACCTTGCGGCGTGCGTCGCTTTCAGAATCTTCGACGTTACTCGCTTTTACAAAACGACGCGGAAAAAATCTTTGAAAAAACGGGATAAATCAAAAAAGTAAGCCCGACGTTTATCGCGGTAACGGGCGTTTGCGTAACCGCGCGCACCCCCATATAGGCAAAAAACGTCTGCCCTTTGTTGAGCCCCATAAGATACAATGCGTACGTGTTTATGAAAAGCGTGCAGACGACGTAAACCAAAATATACGATATTGCGATATTTACGTACGGCATCGCGCCGCCGAGTTTTTTGATTTTAATATACGACGTGAGCCCCGGGATAACGCCGATAAGTACCGACGCGCAAAGAATCACCGGGTTTGGCGCATACCCGCCGCCGACGAAACAGCCGATCACGTCGCCGAGTCCGCCGACAAGTCCGCCGGCAATCGGCCCGAAAAAGTACCCCGCAAGAAAACATACCGTATAAGTCAGCGTGATTTTGAGCGTGCCTAAGCGCGGCGAGAATATGCCGACAACGACGTTCAACGCCACGAATACCGCAAGGTACGCAATCTTTTGCGCTGTAAAATAACGTTTTTTTTCGGAAGACTCCCCGACGGACACGTCGGGTTCTTGTGCAACGATTTTGTTTTTGAGCATAAAAAAACCTCCTTTAAGAGGTTCGCGTTAAAAGCCGCGCGAAAACGCGGTACTTCGCAGCGAACGCGACAAGCCACCGCAGGTTGCCCTTTCGTTTGCGGGCGACATTCCATCCCGCAACACTTAACGCGACTTATCTACTCTGCAACGCTAATAATAAACTATCCGCGCCGAAAAATCAAGCGGCGGCGCATAAATCGCGAAAACTTAAAAATAATAGCGATATGCTCAACGTTTTAATTCGCGCAATAATATTGTACTTTTTCCTGCTGGCGGCGATGCGGCTTATGGGAAAGCGGCAGTTGTCCGAGTTCCAGCCCTTCGAGTTTGCGATAACTCTCGTCGCGGCAGACCTTGCGTGCATTCCGATGTCGGACAACACCATTCCGATAATTTACGGCATAATCCCGATATTCACGCTTGTGATACTGCATAATCTCTTGACGTTTTTCGCAATCAAAAGTCACCGCTTCCGAAAACTCATCAACGGCAAGCCCGTTATCCTCATCGGCGACGGCAAAATCGACTGCGACGTGCTTAAAAAATGCGGAATGACCGCAAACGATCTTCTGGAAAGCCTGCGCGAACAAGGATATTTCAAAATCGGCGAGATAAACTACGCCGTGCTGGAAACAAACGGGAAAGTGTCCGTGCTGCAAAAGTTTGCAAACGCGCCGGTAACGAACGCCGACCTTAATATCGAAGGCGGCAGCAACAACCTTCCTTACAACGTCGTCGTCGAAGGCAGGTTTATGGGGGATACGTTCAAAAGCATTACCCCTCCCCTTGAAAAAGACGTCGTCGTAAAAACGCTTGAAAAAGAGAATATGACAATCCGCGACGTGTTCTTGTTTTCCATTGACAAAGACGCGGCGTTTATACAAAGTTACGACGGGCGCGTCGTGAACACGATAATCGAAAAATGAAAAAAGCAGTTATCCTTTTTATAATATTTCTTATAATCCTGGGCGCGGGAATTACCGAACATTTTTTCGTGCATAAAACCTTTGACGACTTCAACAAGCGCATAGGAAAAATCGAAGCCGCCCTTCAAAACGACGACGTTGATTCCGCTCTTTCTTACGCCGAAGACCTGCAAAACTTCTGGGCGAAAAAACGAAAAATCGTGGAGGCGATTTCCTACTGTCAGGACGCACGACAGGTCAACGTAATACTTGGGGAACTCACGGGAAGTTTAAGGTGCGAAGACACCGACAACGCTTTCAGCAAAATCGAAAGCCTGTATCAACTCATACAAAACATACGGGATATGCTGGACTTCAACGCCATTGATATAATTTAATTATTTCGACAAAAAAGCGGCTTTACAAATGTAAACCCGCTTTTTAACATTGTTTTTTTGCAATTTTTGCATTAATTCAAAATTCTTTTAAGGAATTGTCCGGTATACGACTTTTCGTTTTCCGCGATATGTTCGGGCGTGCCGACGTCAACGATCGTACCGCCTCTGTCGCCGCCGTCGGGACCAAGGTCAACGATGTTGTCCGCAACTTTCACGACGTCAAGATTATGCTCGATAACGACGACGGTGTTGCCCGACGACACAAGCCTTTGCAAGATTGCGATAAGTTTTGCAACGTCGTGGGTATGCAGTCCCGTCGTGGGCTCGTCCAGAATATACAGCGTCTTGCCGGTGCTGCGTTTGCTGAGTTCGGTTGCGAGTTTCACGCGCTGCGCCTCGCCGCCCGAAAGCGTGGTTGCGGATTGACCGAGTTTGATGTACCCGAGCCCCACGTCGTAAAGCGTCTTGATTTTGTTGTAAATCTTCGGAATGTTTTTGAAATATTCGCACGCTTCCTCGACGGTCATTTCAAGGACGTCGTTGATGTTTTTGCCCTTGTATTTCACTTCCAAAGTTTCTCTGTTATACCGCTTCCCGTGGCACACGTCGCAGGGGACGTAAATGTCGGGCAGGAAGTGCATTTCGATTTGTATTATGCCGTCGCCGCCGCAATTTTCGCACCTGCCGCCCGAAATGTTGAACGAAAATCTGCCCGCCGTATATCCCCTTGCCTTTGCGTCGGGAGTCGAGGCAAACAGTTCCCTTATCGGGGTGAAAACGCCCGTGTACGTCGCGGGATTGCTGCGCGGAGTGCGACCGATCGGCGACTGATCGATATTGATGATTTTATCAAAGTTATCGATGCCTACAATCTCGTCGTACTTCCCTTCCGTAAGGTTGCTTTTGTTCAGTTTGTTATAAACCGCGGGATAAATAATTTCGTTGACAAGGCTGCTTTTGCCGCTGCCCGAAACGCCCGTAACCGCGGTTAAAAGTCCGACGGGAATATCGACGTCGATGTTTTTCAGGTTGTTTTGTCTTGCGCCGCGAACCGACAAATATCTGCCGTCGGAGCGTTTTCTTTCTTCGGGCACGTCGATTTTGAGTTCGCCCGACAAATACTTGCCCGTTATCGACTCCTTGCAGGCGATAATGTCGTCCACGCTGCCTGCCGCAACGAGTTTTCCGCCATGTATGCCCGCGCCGGGACCGATATCCACGATGTAATCCGCCGCGCGCATCGTGTCCTCGTCGTGCTCGACAACGATAAGCGTGTTTCCGAGGTCGCGCAGTCCTTTCAAACTGCTTAATAATCTTTCGTTATCCTTCTGGTGAAGCCCGATCGACGGCTCGTCAAGGATATACAACACTCCCGTAAGTCCGCTGCCGATTTGTGTGGCAAGCCTTATCCTTTGCGATTCGCCGCCCGAAAGCGTCGAGGCGGAGCGGGAAAGCGTAAGATAATCGAGCCCGACGTTTACCAAAAATTTCAGCCTTGCGCGGATTTCTTTGATTATCCTTTCGGCAATGAGCGTTTTTTGTTTGTCAAGAACGAGCGAGCCGAAAAATTCGTCGATTGTTTTCACCGACATATCCGAAAGTTCCGCAATGTTTAGCCCGCCAACGGTAACCGCGAGCGCTTCCTTTTTCAGGCGTTTTCCGCCGCACGTTTTGCACGGCACGGACACCATATATCTTTCGATTTCGTACTTAACGCCGTCGCTTGTCGTTTCGCGATAGCGGCGCATAAGATTGTTGACGATACCTTCGTATTTCGTCATAAACTGCCCGCGGAAACTGCGTGAGTTATAATCCATCGGGATTCTTTCGTCGACGCCGTACAAAATCGCGTCAAGTTTCCACTTCGGCAAGTCTTTAATCGGAGTCGTGAGCGAAAAATCCAGCACCTTCGATAACGCTTTCATTTGCGAACGCACGATGTCGCCACTGCCGAGATTCCACCCCGACGGCGCGGCAAGTCCGCCGTTTCCGACGCCCAGATTTTCGTCGACGATAATCTTTTTCAGGTCGATTTCGTTGCGGAAGCCCAGCCCGCCGCATTCGGGACAAGCCCCGTATGGATTATTGAAAGAAAACAGTCTGGGTTCCAGTTCTTCGATGCTGACGTCGCAATCGGGACAACTGTATTTCGTGCTGTAAATCGTCGTCTTTTTTGCGTTTTCGACGACGACAAGTCCGTTTGCGAGTTTGAGCGCGGCTTCAACGCTGTCCGTCAGACGTCTTTCCGAGCCTTCTTTTACGGCGATACGGTCAATTGTCACCGATATATCGTGTTTTACGTTTTTGTCAAGGACGATTTCTTCGTCAAGGGTATAGTCGATGCCGTCCACACGCACGCGGACGTAGCCCGACTTTTTGAAGTCTTCAAGTTCCTTTCTGTATTCACCCTTTCTGCCTCTGACGACGGGTGCCATGATTATGACCTTATTGTCGCCCGACTGCACGGTGCTTTCGATGATTTTGTCAGTAATCTGGTCAACCGTCTGATGTTCGATTTCCCTGCCGCACTTCGGACAATGCGGAGTGCCGACGCGGGCGTACAAAAGCCTTAAATAATCGTAAATTTCGGTAACGGTGCCCACCGTCGAGCGCGGGTTTTTGGACGTCGTTTTCTGGTCGATGGAAACGGCAGGGGAAAGCCCTTCGATATATTCGACGTCGGGTTTTTCCATTTGTCCCAAAAACATACGGGCGTAGCTTGACAGACTTTCGATATACCGTCTTTGCCCTTCGGCGAAAATTGTGTCGAAAGCAAGCGACGACTTACCGCTGCCGGAAAGCCCCGTGAACACGACAAGTTTGTCGCGCGGGATTTCGACGTCGATGTTTTTAAGGTTATTCTCTTTTGCTCCTTTTACAAAAATTTTGTCCGTCATTTATGTTATCTTCCAAGTTCTTTTTTAAGTTCGGATATTCTGTCGCGAAGTTTGATTGCCGCCTCGAAATCCAGCCCTTCCGCCGCGACTTGCATAAGTCCTTTCAGACGTTCAAGTTCCGAAGCGATATCTTTACGATCGCGTTTTGCGTCTTTATCCAGCTTTTTGGTGATTTCGATTGTATTTACGATTTCCTTTTCGACGGTGTGCGGCACTATGCCGTGCGCCGCGTTGTAGTCGGATTGTATCTTTCTTCTGCGGTTTGTTTCGTCGATTGCGCGCTGCATGCTGCCCGTTATCGTATCGGCGTACATGATAACCCTTGCGTCGACGTTTCTTGCGGCGCGGCCGACGGTCTGGATAAGCGCGGTTTCGCTTCTTAAAAACCCTTCCTTATCGGCGTCGAGAATCGCGACGAGCATTACTTCGGGAAGATCGAGTCCTTCTCTTAAAAGGTTGATTCCGACAACCACGTCGACGTCACCTTTTCTCAAAGAATTGATGATTTCGATTCGTTCCAGCGTGTCGATGTCACTGTGCATATATTTGACCTTGATCCCCTTTTCCTTCAAAAACGAAGTAAGGTTTTCCGCCATTTTTTTGGTGAGCGTCGTAACAAGTGTTCTGCCGCCCTTTTCGACGGTCAGGTTTATTTCGGAAATAAGGTCGTCGATTTGTCCTTCGACGGGGCGTATAAAAATTTCGGGATCGATAATGCCCGTAGGACGTATGAGTTGTTCCGCCACTTGGTCGGCTTCCTGCAACTCGAACGGGGCGGGAGTCGCCGATACGCACACAAGCTGATAAATCCTTTTTTCAAACTCGTCGAAGCGGAGCGGACGGTTGTCGAAAGCGGCGGGCAGACGGAAACCGTATTCCACAAGGTTTTCCTTCCTGCTTCTGTCGCCGTTGTACATACCGCGGATTTGCGGAATCGTCATATGGCTTTCGTCGATGAAACAGACGAAATTTTTCGGGAAGAAGTCCAACAATGTATAAGGCGGTTCGCCGGGTTTCCTTCCGTCAAAGTATCTGCTGTAATTTTCGATGCCGCTGCAATAGCCCATTTCGCGCATCATTTCGACATCGTACGCGACGCGCTCGCCGATTCGTTGCGCCTCGATAAGTTTATTGCGGTCGGTGAAATATTTCACCCTTTCTTCCCTGTCTTTCGTGATGAGCGTCAGGGCGTTTTCCATACGGCTTTCGCCGACGACGTAATGGGTTGCGGGGAAAATGACTGCGTGTTCGAGCCGCGACAACGGCTTTCCCGTAAGGGCGTCGATTTCATAAAGTTTTTCGATTTCGTCACCGAAAAATTCAACCCGTATCGCGACTTCCGAATTTGACGACGGGAATATATCCACAACGTCGCCGCGCATTCTGAATGTGCTGCGCTGAAAGTCGATGTCGGCGCGCTTATATTGTATATTCACGAGTTTACGCGCCAAATCGTCACGATCAAGCGTCATTTCGGGGCGCAAAGAAATGGACAGGTTAAAGTATTCTTCGGGCGCGCCCAACCCGTATATGCACGATACGGAACTGACGACGATGACGTCGTTTCTTTCGCAAAGACTGCTTGTCGCGCTGTTTCTGAGTTTGTCGATTTCGTCGTTGACTTCCAGCTCCTTTTCGATGTAAGTGTCGCTTCTCGGGATATACGCTTCGGGCTGATAGTAGTCGTAATACGATACGAAAAACTCCACGCGGTTATCGGGGAAAAACTCACGAAACTCGTTGCAAAGCTGCGCCGCAAGCGTTTTGTTGTGCGCGATAACGAGCGCGGGACGTTGCACCCTTTCGATGACGTTTGCCATCGTAAAGGTTTTGCCGCTTCCCGTAACGCCCAGAAGCACCTGCGTACGAAACCCGTCGTTCAGTCCCTCGACAAGTTTTTCGATTGCCTGTTCCTGATCGCCGTTCGGTCTGAATTTCGATTTTAACTGAAAAAGATGATTTTCCATCAACGAAACTTGCCCATGATAAGCGGGGCGATGATATATCTTATGATGATTGCGATCGTGCCGGAAACGATTGCCGTGCATACCGTAATCAGCAGTTTGTTGTAAACGCTTTTGCGCCACGCCCTTTCGACGCGCGCGAACGAAAGCCCTTTCTGATGCATCGTGATGCAATACGTCAGTTCGCCGTGGTTGTCGGCGGAAATGTATTCCAGATAATCGTCAAGCGCAAGCCCTTTGAGCATAGGTTCGAGTTCTTCGGGGGTGTAGGCGTAATCGTACGGCAACGCCTCAAAAATTTCAAGCGGCTTCACCAGACAAACGCCCTCGTCGTTTTTTTCGGCGAGGTTAAGAAGGACGTGCATAAGCGCCCTTTCTTTTTTATTCAGTGCGTGTTTTTCAACTGCCATAGTCCGCCTCTTATTTCATTTTCAGGAAAACGCCGATAAGAAGAGCAATCGCGCTTGCGATAAGCCCGCCGAGGAGCGCGCCCCAGAACGCCGCTTTTCTTATCATTTTCCTTAAAGAGATGCTGTCAAGCTTGATTTCTTTCGACTTGCCTTTTTCGCCTGCGACGGGAACGTCGACGGACGCGGTGGGGTGCGAGTCGTGCGGTTCCGCCTTTTCGATGGCGCGCGCTTTTGCAAGCGTGGCAAGGCAATACTCGTCCACCGTCGAATATTTGACTTTGATATAATCGTTGTCGGACAACGTGCGGATTATCCCCGAAAGTTCCACCTTTGTGCAACGGTCGGAATCGGACAATTTCGCGATGATTTCGTCCGCGTCGATGATTTTATAGGCGCCGTCCGAAAAGTCGTTAAGGACAGTCAGCACGGCGTTTAATTGCCTGTCAAGCATATACTACCTCATTTTAGTTACCCTATTATACCACCTGCAAGGTCAAATTGCAAGCCCTGACAAAAGTCTTTCAAAAAGTCGATTGAAAATTAGTATTTCAATTTGCTTTTATTTTATAATAAAGTGTGCTATCATTGACTAAATTATAAATTTTCGAGTGAATATGAATCTTTTAAGCAAGTTTTTGAATAGAACGGATTTTTCGGACTACGACGATTTCAGAAGAAACGCGAAACTTTGCGTTCCGTCCGATTTCAACTTCGGATTTGACGTCGTGGACGAATACGCAAGGCTTTGTCCCGAAAAACGCGCCCTTGTATGGTGCAATCAGAAAGGCGAAGAAAAAGTCATCACCTTTGGCGAAATGAAGGAATTGTCGCTGAAAATGTGCAACGTCATTTCGTCGTACGGCGTGAAAAAAGGCGACTTCGTAATGAGTATGCTCAACCGTCGTTGGGAATACTGGGTACTTGTCGTGGCGTGCTGCAAAATGGGCGTCGTACTTATCCCCGCAACGCACATGCTCACCCCGAAAGACGTCGCATACCGCGTGAACGAGGCGGGCGTGAAGTTGCTGTTTGCGACGGAAGAAGAAGACGTTGCGGAACATATCTCGCTTGCCCTTCCCGATTGCAAAAATCTGAAAGGCGTATTGTCGGTAAACGGCGCGCACTTTGACAACCTTGACGAAAAACTTGAAAACGCGCCTGCGGAATTTTCCTTCGACGCGCGCCCCAACCCCCGCGATCTGATGCTCGTATATTTCACTTCGGGCACGACGGGTATGCCAAAAATGGTCATGCACGACTTTTTGTATCCTTTGGGACACGTCTTCACCGCAAAATACTGGCAGGACGTCGTCGACGACGGCTTGCACTTCACTATGGCGGAAACGGGCTGGGCAAAATGCAGTTGGGGCAAAATCTACGGTCAGTGGATATCGGGCACGGCGGTTTTCGCCTACGACTACCACGGCAGATTTACCCCCACGGACGTCTTGCCGCTTGTGAAAAAATACGGAATAACGACTTTTTGCGCCCCGCCCACGATTTACAGATTTTTGGTGAAAGAAGACTTGTCGAGTTTCGATTTATCCTCGATAAAACATTGCTCCACCGCCGGCGAAAGTTTGAATCCCGAAGTGTTCAAACAGTTTGAAAAAGCGACCGGTCTCAAAATTTACGAAGGTTTCGGTCAGACCGAAGGCACGGTAATGCTGGGCACGTTCAAATATTTGTCCCCCGTTACGGGCAGTCTCGGAAAGCCCAGCCCCCTGTACGACGTGCGCCTTATCGACGACGACGAAAACGAGGTTAAACCCGGCGAAGAAGGCGAAATCGCCATACTGAAATCGGAAAATCAGTGCGGACTCGTCGCGGGCTACTTCAAGGACGAGGCGCGCACCGCCGCCCTTAAAAACGACGTTTACTTCCACACCGGCGACCTTGCCTATCAGGACAAAGACGGCTGGTTCTGGTACGTCGGAAGAAAGGACGATATCATCAAATCGTCGGGCTACCGCATCGGACCTTTCGAGGTCGAAAGCGCGCTTATGGAACACCCCGCGGTGCTGGAATGTGCAATCACCGCCGTCCCCGACGACCTGCGCGGACAAATCGTGAAAGCGACAATCGTCCTGACCAAAAACTATCAGCCGTCGGACGCACTTGTCAAGGAACTGCAAAACCACGTGAAAAAAGTAACCGCGCCGTATAAATATCCGCGCATCGTGGAGTTTGTGAAAGAACTTCCGAAAACGACGTCGGGCAAAATCCGCCGTGTGGAAATCCGCGAAAACGACAAAAAATAATAATATCCGTCCGATATATCCCAAACAAAAAAACTCCGCCGTTGCGGAGTTTTTTAATGCGTTTTTTGTGCTTTTTTTGTGCGTTTTTGCGTTGTTTTGCGTTGGTTTGCGCTGTTATTTTTTGTTGTCGCGGTCGTCTTTGCGCTTTTTCGCTTCCATTATGTTGACAAAAAAGATTATGCCCACAAGCACGACAAGCCCGACCAGAATCCACACTTTGTAGGTGTTGAAAAAGATCTGCACCTTTTCCCAAAGCGTTTGTGCCTGAGCGATTTTTTCCTCAAAATTTTTGATTGTGTCGCCGATTGCGGACAGTGTGATTTCTTTCATTATTCTTCAAAGCGGATAAGCGCGGCGACGTTTTTCACGCCGTCAAGAGCGGTGATTTCTTTCAACGCTTTTTCAATGATTTTCTCGTGGCTCAGGTGCGTGACGAAGATAATGTCCGTCTTTGAATTGACGTTTTCTTCGTTCTGAAAAACCTTTTCGATACCGATTTTGTTTTTGCCGAAAACGGTTGAAATTCTGCCCAGAATTCCTTCGCGGTCGGTGGCGCATATACGGACGTAATACTTGCTCTTAAAATCGGTGATAAAGTCCGAATCGCGACTTGAACCGTCGTTTTTGAACGGTAAATAGCGTGGTTTGCGCTGATGCGCCGCATAAATAATATCGCTGACGATTGCGCTGCCGGTGGGCAGATCGCCCGCGCCCCTGCCGTAAAGCATAATATCGCCGACGCTGTCGCCGACAAGATACACAGCGTTGAAACTGCCCGACACCGCCGCAAGCGGATGGCTGCTTTTAATAAAAGCGGGATGCACGCGCGCTTCAATTTTTCCGTTGTTGTTTTTGCTGATTGCAAGGAGTTTCAGCGTGTAGCCGAGTTTCTTCCCGGTGTTTATGTCGTCCACGGAAATCTTCGTGATGCCCTCGCGATACACCCTTTGTACGGGCACTTTTTTGTGATAGGACAGCGTGGACAGAATCGACAGTTTGTACGACGCGTCAAAGCCTTCGACGTCGGCTGTCGGATCGAATTCGGCATATCCGAGTTCCTGCGCGGATTTCAGCGCGTCTTCGTACGACGTGCCGTTTTCGCTCATCGCCGACAAAATATAGTTCGTCGTGCCGTTTATTATGCCCTTAATCGACAAAATCGTATTTGCCTGCATGCCTTCGGTAATCGTGCGGATTATGGGCACGCCGCCGACGCAACTCGCCTCGAAATACAGCCCCGCCTTGCCGCGTTTTGCCGCCGCTTCGAGTTCGTGCCAGTGTTTTGAAAACAATTCCTTATTTGCGGTGACGATGCTTTTGCCCGCTTCCAGAGCCTTGATAAGGAACGTCCTTGCGGGTTCGATACCGCCGAAAAACTCGCAAACTATCGAGATATCTTTGTTATTTACGACGTTGTCGATGTCGGTTGAAACGATGTCGGGATTTACGCCCAATTCTTCAACCCTTTTCATATTGCGTTCAAGCACGTGCAGGACTTCGATATCGAGCCCTTCGTACTTTTTGAAAGCTTCGTGGTTTTTTTCCAGAATCTTATAAGTGCCGCCCCCGACCGTACCCAGTCCGAGCAGCGCGATGCCGACTTTTTTCATTCGTTATTACCTTCTTTATTCATATCGTACAAAATTTTAAGCCCTTTGAGAGAAAGCGAGCGGTCAACGACGTCGATAATCGACTTATCCGCGTTGACGACAAGTTCCGACAAACCGCCCGTCGCGATGACTTTCGCATCTTTCATAAGCGGATTTTCGCGGAATTTTCTGACAATGTAGTCAACCTGCCCCGCATATCCGTAAACCGCGCCCGACTGCATACCCTCGATTGTGGAACGGGCAATCGCGTCTTTCGGCGGAACAAGTTCGAAACGGGGAAGTTTCGCGGCGGTGTTCACAAGGCTTTCCGACGCGGTTTTGACGCCGGCGCAAATCGCGCCGCCCAAAAACGTGCCGTCTGCCGTCACCGCATTGAACGTCGTCGCGCTGCCGAAATCCACAACGATAATCGGCCCGCCGTATATAAAGTGCGCCCCGACCGCGTCGACGATCCTGTCCGCGCCGAGTTCGATGGGGTTGTTATATTTGATTTTCAAACCCGTTTTAAGCGTGGCGTCCACGAAGACGGGCTTTTTCTTCATATAGTACGTGCACATATGCTCCACCGTGTAGTTGAGCATGGGCGCGACGGACGACATGATAATGCCGTCGATATCCTGAAATTCAACGCCGACGTTTTTGAACAAGTCGTACAAAATCATTCCGAGTTCGTCCGCGGTGCGCTTTGCCTCGGTTGAAAGACGCCAGCTTTTTTTCAGGACGTCGCCGTCGTACACGCCGAGTTTCATATTCGTATTTCCTACGTCGATAACAAGTAACATTTTTTAATCCTTATCGTGATTTTACGTTATTATACCAAAAGCGCGCGCATTTTACAACTATTATTTTTCAAACATATATGATACGCGTTATAAATATAATTTTTATATGCAAAAAGTAAAATGGCTTTACGCCGCGTTTTTCGCGCTTTCGTTTGCGCTTATCGTGGAATGGACGGGAAGTTTCACCGTGCAAAGAAACCTTTCGTGGTTTTCAGGTCTTACTTTACCGGTGTTTTGGTTGGACACGACGGCGTTCACGGCGTTGTTCTCGGCCGCGACGGCACTTGAAGCGTTCGTCGTGTCCGACGCGCTCGTCAAAGACGCGGTAAATCCGACATTCGGCTTGTATGCGTCGGTCAAGTTTTCGTCCGCATTGTTCCTTGCGCTGTTTTTCGCGGCAAGAAATCCTCTTTTGGGACTTGTCACAATGACTGTCACTTTGGCGTTAATGTGGATTTTTTGTATTTTTATTCTGCGATCCCGCGCGGGGAAACTTGCAAAAGCCGCCGTTCCCGTCCTGCTTTTATGGTATTCGTATCTGTGGTCGCTGTCCTACGCCGTCGCGATTATAAATTAAAAAAAGGACGGCGCCGCCCGCCGTCCCGAAAAAATGGTGCTTTTATGTATTATTTGCACCCGCCGCCACCGCCGCATCCGCAGCAGCAACACAAAATCACAAGCCACGGCCAGAAGCCGTACGCTCCGCCGCCGCATCCGCAACCGTCGTTGCACCCGCCGCCGCATCCGCCACAGCAGCAAAGAAGGATAAGAATCCATAACATACAGTCACAGCCCGAACCGCCGCCGAAAAAGTTTCCGTTCATAGCACAACCTCCCTTTCATACTCGATAACCGCAAGGATTATCTATACTTCACAATACGCAAACTTCATTTTTTTTGTTACATAAAACCTTGCCCGTCGGCGTTTCGCTTGACTTTTTCTTAATATGTAAATAGAATATAAATAAACTTTTTTATGAGGTATGCGTTTATGGCAAATCTGACAATGGATAAACTCGTCGCGCTTGCGAAAAACCGCGGCTTCGTCTTCCCGGGAAGCGAAATTTACGGCGGTCTTGCAAACACCTGGGACTACGGTCCTTTGGGCGTCGAACTTAAAAACAATATCAAAAAAGCGTGGTGGAAAAAATTCATCACCGAAAGCGAATATAACGTAGGTCTTGACTGCGCGATTCTTATGAATCCGAAAGTCTGGGAAGCAAGCGGACATATCGGCGGTTTTTCCGACCCTCTTATGGACTGCAAAGCGTGCAAATCCCGTCATCGCGCCGACGACCTTATCGAAAACTGGAACGCCAAAAAAGGTATCACCCTTAACATCGCCGGCTGGACGAACGAACAGATGGAAGAATATATCAGGGAAAACGAAATCCCGTGCCCGATCTGCGGCAACTCCGACTTCACCGGCGTGAGAAAATTCAACCTTATGTTCAAGACTTTCCAGGGTGTCACGGAAGACACGACAAGCACCGTGTACCTTCGTCCCGAAACCGCGCAAGGTATCTTCGTAAACTTCAAAAACGTGCAGCGCACCACCAGAGCGAAAGTGCCTTTCGGCATCGGACAAATCGGCAAGTCTTTCAGAAACGAAATTACCCCCGGCAACTTCATCTTCCGCGTCCGCGAGTTTGAACAGATGGAACTTGAATTCTTCTGCAAACCCGGCACCGACCTTGAATGGTTCGATTATTGGAAGGAACACTGCAAAAATTGGCTTTACGGCCTCGGAATCAAGGAAGAAAACCTGCGCCTGCGCGACCACGATAAAGAAGAACTGTGCTTTTACAGCCGCGCCACGACCGACTTCGAGTTCAGATTCCCGTTCGGCTGGGGCGAACTTTGGGGCGTTGCCGACCGCACCGACTACGACCTTAACTGCCATCAGCGCGTCAGCGGCGAAAATATGGACTATGTCGATCCCGTCACGAACGAAAGATATATTCCTTACGTTATCGAGCCGTCGCTGGGCGTCGAGCGTATGTTCCTTGCCGTGCTTTCAAACGCCTATGACGAGGAAGAAGTCGACGGCGATACCCGCGTTGTTTTGCATTTGCATCACGCTCTCGCGCCGTATAAGGTTGCGGTGCTTCCTTTGCAAAAGAAACAACTTGGCGACAAAGCGACGGAAATTTACCGTATGCTTCAAAAGCACTTTTCCTGCACGTACGACGAAAGCGCAAGCATCGGCAAACGTTACCGCCGTCAGGACGAAATCGGCACGCCTTTCTGCGTGACGGTTGACTTCGACACCCTTGACGACGACACCGTAACCGTGCGTGAACGCGACAGCATGGCGCAAATCAGAATGCCTGTCGATAAACTTGTCGAATATCTGGAAAAAGAACTCGCTTACTAAGATAAAATGATAAAAGGCTCGGTTTACTGAGCCTTTTTGTATGATTAAAGATGTTATTCGGTCGTTTACTTAAACAAATCAGAAAAAGAAAAGGCTATACCAGCCAGCAACTTGCCGACGCTTTGCACGTCTCCCGCAGCACTTACAGCCGCTACGAAAACGACTTAAAGGACGTGGAGCCCGACATACTTTTGAGCCTTGCGAATTTTTACGACACCACGGTCGACGACTTCCTGCTCTGGAACGCGCTTATCAAGTCGCCCGATTATCCGATGAACGTCAACAAATTAAGACGACTTGGAAAATTAAAATAATTTTTCGACGATCATTTCTTTCAGTTTATTCACGCCGTCCCCGGTTTTTGCCGAAATCACGACGGCGTTTTTTTCGTCTGTGGAAAAGCCTGCGTTTTCGTCGGCTTTGTTATAAACCGTTATCATCGGCGTGTCGGTAACGCCCAGCGACGTAAGGACTTCTTTCACGACTTTTTCCTGTCTTTCAAGGTCCTTTGAACTGCAATCCGCAACGTGCAGAATAAGGTCGGCGTATGTTGCTTCTTCCAGCGTGCTTCTGAAAGCGTCGACGAACTCGTGCGGGAGATTGTCGATGAAACCTACGGTGTCGGTCAGAAGATATTCCTTGCCGATATCGACGAAAATCTTGCGCGTCACGGGATCGAGCGTTGCGAAAAGTTTGTCTTCCGCCTTGACTCCCGCTTTCGTCAGAAGGTTCATCAGCGTGGACTTTCCGGCGTTTGTATATCCGACGATGGCGACGGTTTTTATGCCCGATTTTTTGCGGCGTTCACGGCGCAAATCCCTTTCTTTTTTCAGAATTTCGATGCGTTCCGACAGTTCGTAAATGCTGCGGCGGATACGCCGTCTGTCGGTTTCGAGTTTGGTTTCGCCGCTTCCTTTCGTCGCTGCGCCGCCGGAGCCCCCGCCGCCGATCCTCGACAATTCTTTGCCTTGTCCCAAAAGTTTCGGCAAAGTATATTTCATCATCGCGAGTTGCACTTGAAGTTTGCCCTCGTTCGAGGTTGCGTGCCGCGCGAAAATTTCAAGAATGAGCATCGGACGGTCGATGACCTTCGCGCCGACGTATTCTTCGATATTGTTCAGTTGACTTCCCGTGAGCATATTGTTGAAAATGACGAATTCCGCATTTTTCACCTGCACGAGGCGTTTGATTTCTTCAAGTTTACCAAGCCCCGCACAATAGCCCTTGTCGGGATTTTGTTTTTGGACAACCGCGCCTTTGACTTCAAGTCCCATCGTGTCGGCGAGTCGTTTCAGCTCCTCGATTTCGACGTCGAGGTCGCTGCCCGTGCCGACGTTTACAAGGATTGCCCCGCGCGTTTCGGGCGTATTGTCGACAACGTCGGGGATCACCGATTTTCTTTCGTATTCGGTGATTTTTTGAATCATATCGGCATCGTCGATTTTTGCCGCGGACTTAAAATAAAACCTGTCGATTTTTTTGCCGTTGATAAAAGCGACTTCGACGTCGTTTACTCTTCCGTGCAACACGCCGACGGCAATCATTGCGTCAAGGCGCATCGACGTGAGCGCGGACGTGTCCATATCCGACAGTTTTCCGCTTCCTTTCGGGTGAGTATGCACGCATCTCACGCCCTGAAAACGTTTGTCGCTGCGCTTCAACGAAAAATCTTCAAGCGATACCGTGCCGCTGTCGCCCACTCCCACCGCGACGACCTGTCCGTTTCTTGCGACGAACACGCAAATCTCGCGATTGATTTTTTCGGTAATTTCGGCAATAGTCGAAAGAACCGTCCTGTCGATAAGAAGGTTTTTGTCGTACGCCCCGATAAGAGCTTCAAGCCGCGCAAGCACGGTTTGTTTTATTCCTTTTGTATTGCCGTAAACCATAATAAAATCCGTTAAGCCCTGGTGGAGTAGTTGGGGCTTTCTTTCGTAATCGTGATGTCGTGCGGATGGCTTTCGATAAGCGACGCGTTGGAAATTCTGACGAATTCCGCCGTGGTACGCAGTTCTTCGATGTTATGTTTTCCGCAGTAGCCCATGCCGGAGCGGATACCGCCGACCATCTGATAAACGACGTCGGCAAGGCTTCCCCTGTAAGGTACGCGACCCTCGACGCCTTCGGGCACGAGTTTTCTCGCGTCTTCGCTGTCCTGGAAGTATCTGTCTTTGCTGCCCGCCGCCATTGCGGAGATACTGCCCATTCCGCGATACACCTTGAAACTTCTTCCCTGGAACATTTCGATGTCACCGGGGCTTTCCATAGTTCCCGCAAACAGACTGCCGATCATGACCGCCGCCGCGCCCGCGCCGATTGCTTTCACGATGTCGCCGCTGAATTTAATACCGCCGTCGGCGATGACTTTCTTGCCGTATTTGTCGGCAGTTTCGGCGCAGTCCATAACCGCCGTGATTTGCGGCACGCCGATACCCGCGATGACGCGCGTCGTACAGATACTGCCGGGGCCCATACCGACTTTTATGATGTCCGCGCCCGCTTCAATCAGGTCGCGCGTGGCTTCCGCCGTTGCGACGTTACCCGCGATGACGGGAAGGCAAGGGAATTTCTTTTTGATTTTTTTGACCGTTTCAATAACGATCGCATTGTGTCCGTGCGCCGTATCGACGGCGATTACGTCAACTTTGTTTCTGACGAGTTCTTCAACCCTTTCCATCGTGTTGTTCGCGATGCCGACCGCCGCTCCCGCAAGCAGTCTGCCGCCCGCGTCCTTTGCGGAGTTGGGATACTGAATGGCTTTTTCGATGTCTTTGATGGTGATAAGCCCTTTCAGATTGAAATCGGCGTCGACGATGGGCAGTTTTTCGATGCGGTGCTCCCCGAGAATTTCTTTCGCCTCTTCAAGCGTGGTGCCGACGGGTGCGGTCACAAGGTTTTTCCACGTCATTATATTGCCGATGGGCTGGTTGTAATTTGTCTCGAATTTAAGGTCGCGGTTGGTAAGAATACCCACGAGTTTCCCTTCTTTCGCGATGGGAACGCCGCTGATTCTGTACTTTGCCATAAGCGCGACCGCTTCGGTAACGAGGTTGTCCGGTCCAAGGTAAAACGGATCGGTAATGACGCCGTGTTCGCTGCGCTTCACGCGGTCTACGTGCGCCGCCTGTTCTTCGATCGTCAGGTTTTTATGAATGATACCGACGCCGCCTTCCCTTGCCATCGCGATTGCCATCTGGGATTCGGTAACGGTATCCATGCCCGCGCTCAGAAGCGGAATGTTGAGTTTAAGCCCTTTTGCAAGTTCCACCGACAAATCGACGTCTTTGGGAAGCACGTCGCTGCGCTTGGGGATAAGCAAAACGTCGTCAAAAGTTAAACCTTCCTTCAAAATCTTTGCCATTTGTACACCTCGTTAAAAATTATTTTCGGAAAAATTGTAAATTTTTCTTATGTTATAATATTTGGGATTAAAAGTCAACGGATTTTTTGATTTTGCCGTCCCGTTTTTTGAAAATTACGAAAACCGATAAAACGATTACGATAAGTATGCCCATTCCCGACACGACGGGATAATAATAATCGACGATATCCTCAAAAGAGAACAACCCTACAAACGGAAGCGACAAAAGCGTGACGAAAATGACGCCCGTGGTTTTCTTTTTTTCGTCCGGCGCGATTATTTCCGCCGCCGTTTCAAGCGCGGATACCATCGTCGTAAATACCGAAAGAAGTATCACCGCGCCCGCCGCGTATTTAAGCCCGACTTTGTCCGCCGCGACATACACGGGCATTTCGCCGCCGCTCTTTTTCACGACAAGCGTGATAAGCGCAAGCATCGTCGCCATAACGACCGCAGTCGCGCACCCCGACGCCCAAATTGTCTTTTTCGTCGCGGTTTTTCCAAGCCTTATCATCACGCCCATCGACAACATAACGTTCATTGCGGCGTACGTTATCCCGTTGAAAAAGTTGTATGCGCCGCTTGCTTTTTCTTTGTCGGAATACGCGAAAATCACTATTGTCAGAAGAAGTATCACAGGCACCGCGACAGAGTTCAGCCCCTTCATGAACCTTAACCCGTTTGCAGCGATGAAACCCGCCGCGACAACCCACGCCACACTTGTGTATTTAATATCGAATATTTTCACAAAAAGGGTTTCAACACCCGAAAACATTGCTATAAAAGTGATATATGCACAAATGAACATACATACATCATAAAGTACTTTTGCCTTATTCTGCAACATATGTTCATTGATTCTATCGTTGAATTTTGCGCCGATTGCCAAAAAATACGCGTTAAAAAGTCCCAGTAAAATCCCCGAAAAAATCGGCACGGCAATGCTTGATCTTCCGAAATACAACAATACTTCCTGCCCCGTTGCAAAACCCGCGCCGATGACCGTCCCGATAAACACGGCGGCGCACTTCAATCCTTCTTTCATAAAATAACCCTATGCCTTGCGACACAGGGTTATGAATATATAACATTATGAATATTCAGTTTTTCGTTTCGGCGGTTTCGGGATTTTCGCCGTTTTCCCCGATATGATTTATGTACTTGTAATACGGATCGTCCGAAAAATCTTTTTCTTCCGTCATCTCCCCGCCGAGTTCTTCGACGGCGTTTCTTATCTCGACAAATTCCACGTAATTTATATCGACCTCGCTTGCGAAACTTTTGAGAATATCGATTGCGGCGGGATCGCCGTATCTTCCGAGAAGCCCCGCGTACGTCGGCACGTCTTCGGCGCGCTGCAACATTGTAACGAGCCAGTAAAACACGTCCTTTCTCCCCTTGAAGTTTGAAAGTACCTCAACGAGAATTCCCTGATTTTTTTCGGGCACGGAGTTTATGATTTCCAATATTTTCTCGGGCACGCAGTCGTCGCCGTCGGACAGATATTCGAAAGCGACCGTTTTCACTTCGTCGGGCATTTCGTCGTTTGTAAGGACGGAAATGAAAATATCTTCGACTTCTTCGTCGTCGATTTCTTTAAGTAAAAGCGCGGCAAGAAGTTTTGCGTCCTTGTTGTTTTCGTACAAAAGCCCGTTCAGGTATTCGGTCGCGCCTTCCGCGCGCACGACCTCGTCGCAAATGGTGTCGGTAACTTCGATATTGTTTTCAAGGCATTTCGAAACGTAGTCGAAAATTTCGCCGTCTTCGCGAAGTTCCGCCGCGTACTCTTTCGGCGTTTTGCCGTCAAGGGTTTTGATCCTGACGTTTTCAAACCTGTTGAAAAGCATGCCGAGGTCGTCTTCCAGCGCCTCGTGAGAGGAATACTTTTCCTTATTTTTCCTTACGGCTTCCTGCACGTAAAGTTCAAACAATTTGTCAAGATTTTCAAATTTCATATTTTTCGTCAACCTCTTTCAATAATTCGACGTATTGTAGATACTTTTCGTCGATGACGGTCATGGGCGTCGAGCGTCTGACGCTGTGCGTGGACAAGTCGCACAAGGCGTCTTTCATCGCAACCATACTGTCAACCGAATTCAACTCTTTCACAAGGTCTTTCGGGCTTAACTCGCTCATTAAAAACCCCGATATTCTTTTCAGCCTTTCGCTCAGCGCGTCCACGGCGGATTTCGGCTTTTTCTCCCGCATAATCACCTGCGAAAAGGCAAAATACGCGGCGGCTTTCACGACGTCGTTAATTCCTTTTTCCCAGCCGTAATCGCCCATTTTCACGATTTTCAGTTTTTCGTCGATATTCGCGACGGCAACCTCGCCCGGCATTGCGTCCGAAAGATAAACCGTCAGCGCAAGGGTTTTGAGATACGGCGACGCGTACGGCGAAATAAGCAGTTTTTCGTACATATCGAACATTTGCTTGGAAACGTACGTGGTAAGCCCCGTCATCAGGACGTACACGTTCTGCTCGTTCTCGTTAAGTAACACGTATTCGATATTTCTGTAAGCGTCCTTGTCGTATTTCAGGTAATTCATAAACCCGATGTTGTCCTGCATCTTCATTTTGAGATCGGACAAAATCCGCACGCGTTTAAGCATCACTTCCATATCGCCGTACGGTATAAGACCGTCTTCGCCGTCGTTGATTTTGTCAAGCAACAGACGGGCTTCGAAATTGTCGGGATACAGTCGGACGATTTCCAGAAAAGTCGCGCGGGCGGGCTTGATATATCCGCAGTTGTACTGCGCTTTTCCGTACAGAATCAAAAACTGCGGCTGATACGGAAAGTCGGGCAAAACGTTTTCGACGGCGTCAAGCACTCCTTCGTGGTCGAGCGCAAGACGGCACGCGTCAAGTTTCACCATATATTCCATCGTGTTTTTGGGTTTTTCGGTTTTGATTTCCGAAAACACTTTTTCGGCGTCCGCCTTTTCGTCAAGGAGTTTTAAGGCAATGAAATAATAACACTTCAACGAAAAGTCGTCGGGCAGGCCTTTAAGCGCGGTTTCGGCGGCTATTTTCATCGACTGCAACCGGTCAAGCGCAAGATAACACATCGCCTTGTTTTTCTCGGCAATGTAATAATATTTCCCGTTTTTCTCGTTTATGTTTTTGAGAAGGTCTAAGGACTCCTGCGGTTTCCCCGTTGAAAACAGTTTGAACGCGTCGGAAATAATCTGCTCGCACTCCGCCGACGGACGGGGATAAACCTGCTTGAATCCGATTTCGGTACGGCGTTTTTCGGGTTTGTCGTCTTCTTCGCCGTCGTCGAAGTTCAGAAGTTTTTCCATAAGTTCCGAAAACTTCATAAAGTCGGGATTCCCGCCAAGCCCTTCCAGATCGTTTATCGTAAGGTTTTTCAGATTTTTCAGGTCTTTTTCTTTGACAAGGTTTTCGCCGCCCTTTTCCTTTCTCGATACGACAAGCCTGAGGTGCCGTTCAAACTCCCGCTCTTCTTCGTCGTCGGGGAAAAGGGTTTCGCCGTCTTCGGTCTGCACCGTCAGAAACTCCGAAAAGTCGTAATCGACGCCGTAAGTATCCTTGTAGTATTTTGCAAGGCGGAACTTGCCGTTAACGAGCGCGTTCGAGATAATGCCCTTGATCGCGTCCTTCGACTTTGTTTTTGCATAGGCGGTCATATATGCGACGTTGCTTTCGTTGAAGGCGTTCATATCGGCGTAAATCCGTCCGATGAGAATGAGCGCGTCCTTGTTTTTTTCGTCGCGTTTAACGACTTCAAACAATAAGGTAAGTGCGTCGGCGAAGTTCTCGTCGGCGTAAAGATCGTTTGCGCGGTCTATCTTATATTCGATTGTGTCGTCAAACTTAATAACTTTTGCCATAGTACAAAATAACGGTTTTAAGCCTTTGAAAACAACGTATCAACGTCGTTTTTGGTGAAAACGTACTTTTTGTTGCAGAATTGACAAGTAAGCTCCAACTTCCCGTTTTCATGCAGAATGTCGTACGACTCGTCGCGCCCCAAAGACACGACGACTTGTTCAAGCCGCGCCCTATTGCACGTGCATTCGTACGTCGGATACACGTCGGGAAGATAAAAAATATCGAAATGCGAAAAGTACCTGTCGATAATATCTTCGGGCGTCATTTCCTTGAACAGGTCGCTGACGCGCGTGAAATTCATCAATATATCTTCCATCACCGTGATTGCGTTGTCGTCCGCCCCGGGAAGCGCGCTTACGAATATTCCGCCCGCCGACACGCACTCGTTATCCGCCGCAAGCACGCCGAGCGCCACCGCCGACGGCTGTTGTTCGGACACCGTGAAATAATACGCAAAATCGTTTGCGATTTCCCCGTCGACAATCGGGCATCTTCCCGAATACGGTTCTTTCAGTCCAAGGTCTTTTATGACGCTGATATAGCCGTTTTTGCCGACGCCGCCGCCCACGTCGAGTTTCCCTTTTCCGTTCAGCGGAAGTTCGACCGCGGGGTTTTCGACGTAGCCCCTGACCTTCGCGCCGTAATCGGACAGCACGACGATTCTTCCAAGCGGGCCGCCGCCGTTAATCGTAATCGACAATTTTTGTTTGTCGTCTTTAAGTTCCGTCCCCATATACGCGCCGACGATAAGCGTCCTGCCGAGCGCAGCCGCCGCGGTACGGGAAAGAGAGTGAATTTTTATCGCTTTGTCGACAAGTTCCTTTGCGGAAATCACGCTGACGAGAATCGTCTTGTCGAACAGCATAAATCTTTTTATAACGTCCATTATTTTTTCGCAACGACGATAAGTCTGTTGCAACGCTCCGTAAATTTTTTGAATTTTTCGTTAAAAAACCGATAAGAAAAGCCCGCCGCCGTCAATGCGGATTCGACGTCTTTCGTTTTGTGTATATATTGCGATTCGCTTTCGTCAAAGCGGCGATACACGTCGCCGTCCCGCTCGAAAAAGGTCAGATCCATTTTTATTTTTTCGCCCTTTTTCGTGTTTTGCCAAAGGTACGTCAGGTTTTCGTCGTCCTCATAAAAAAGGTTGTTTCCGAGCACGTTTTCAAGTTTATTTGCGGAACTCACGTCAAAAATAAAAATACCGCCGTCGTTCAACGCGGAGTAAATCTCATTAAACGCCGCCGCCAGGTTTTTCCCCTTGACGTAATTGAATCCGTCGCAGACAGCCGTTACGAAATCGCACTTTTTTTCAAGGTGTAAATCGTTCAGGTCGGAAAAAACAAACGGCACGTCAAGGCGTGCTTTTCTTGCTTTTTCGGTCGCTTTTTCAAGCATTTCGGACGAAACGTCGCCGCCGACGACCTTGAACCCGTTGCGTTTAAGGCGGATTGCCATTTCGCCGCTGCCGGACGCCAGATCGTATCCGAACCCGCCCCAAACGTCTTTCAGATTTTCAAGGACGAACTTTTCGTACGCGTCGTAGTCAAAGTCGCCCATCAGATCGTCATAATACTTTGCAAGTATCTCGTACAATTATTTTTTCCCGCCTTTTGCCTTTTTTCCGTTCCGGTTTTCCGCGGGAGTGCCGTTTGCGTTTGCGACAGGTTTTTCGCTTTCCGCCGTTACGGATGCCGTGACCGCATTTTGTTTTGCCTTTTTATCTTTCTTCGACGACGGTTTTTGCTGCGTCATCATATAAAGCGGGGTAAGCACGTTATCGAGCGCCCATTGCGAAAACGCCGTGAACGTAAGCCCGTACAAAGTCGTGCCGAACATCATCATCACGACAAGCCAGATTATCGAGAAGAAGCTGCTCTTGACAAAGAACAACGCAATCGGCACAAGGCATACAAGGAACAACGGCAGACCTATCGGCGCAAGTTTCACGCTGAAAAGGATTGAGTTTTTGACCTGTTTTAGGAGTGGCAAGTCGACTTCCGCAATCATCGGCAGAAGTTGCATGTTGACGTAAAGCAGCAAAAACTCAACAAGACACACGACGATTATCATCACCCAGTGTCCGGCGTTGAGCGCACCCATCACCTTCAATTTCAGGAAGAATACGAACGCGCTGCCGAGCGCAAGCACGAGAAGCGAATCGACAAGCATAACGATAAGGTATTTCCACCAATATTTTTTGACGCCTTTGAAGAAGGTTTTCGTGATTTTTTCAACCTTTTCGCCCCACATAAAGGCTTTCAGACAGTTGAACGCGCCCGCCATACCGATAAACGTAATCGTGATTGCGGGGATAAGCAGATAAAACACGATCTGCCACGCGTCGTATACGGCAATCTGCGCCTGTTGCAGGGTGTCCGCCCCGCCCGGGAACGCCATGCCGACGTTGCCCATAAAATCGAACTTCGACGTCGCAAGGCTCGTGAAATAATTACTGCACCAATAAAGCACGAAAAAGAGCGGGATCGCAAACAGCAAAAACCACGCGTTCACTCTCATAAGCGAGTTCATCTCGCCGCTCATCACCGCAAAAACCTGTTTCACGCGGCCCTTGGGATATACCCCCTTCGGTTCTTCCGCGCGGATTTCGGGCCCGAGCGAAAGTTTTTTATACAAAGGGCTTAATTCTTCCTTTTTGTTTTTATTGTTCGTTTTATTAGTTTTGTTCATTTTTTGCTCCGACATTTGTTGTCTTTCCATTTTACACTATAAAAAGAAATATATCAAGAATTTATCGCGGAGTTTTGTCGGCTTTTGACACGAATCGACGAAAAATAATACTATGTATATATCAGCATTTGACAAAGTCTCTTTCGTGTGTTACCATATTAAACTATTAAAGAGGTTATTCGAACCTTTCCGAGTTTGGAGGTATCTATGAAAAAATATAACGTGGCGGTTGTCGGCGCAACGGGTATGGTCGGCAATAAATTCCTGGAAGTTTTAGCGGAAAGAAACCTTCCCGTCGAAAACTATTATCTTTACGCAAGCGCGAAAAGCGCCGGTAAGGTGATTGATTTCATGGGAAAACCGCACACCGTTATCGAACTTACGAAAGAAAACGTCGTCAATAAAAAAATCGACATCGCGTTGTTTTCCGCGGGCGCAAGCGTTTCAAAGGAATTTGCCCCGATTTTTGCAAGTATCGGCGCAACCGTCGTCGACAACAGCAGCTGCTGGCGTATGGACGAGGACGTTCCCCTTGTCGTGCCCGAGGTCAACCCCGAAGACGTCAGATGGAACAAAGGCATCATCGCCAACCCGAATTGCAGCACGATTCAGGCTATGGTGGCATTAAAACCCCTGCACGACAAATATACTATTAAAAGAGTGGTTTACAGCACTTATCAGGCGGTTTCCGGCGCAGGCGTTCAGGGCTACAACGACCTTAAAGACGGCATAAACGGCGTCCCGCCCAAAAAATTCAATCACCAAATCTTCGCAAACTGCCTGCCGCAAATCGACGTGTTCTGCGACAACCACTACACCAAGGAAGAAATGAAAATGGTCAACGAAACGCGCAAAATTCTGCACGCGCCCGATATGCGAATCACCGCAACCACCGTCCGCGTCCCCGTTTTCCACGGCCATTCCGAAAGCATAAATATCGAGTTTGAGAAACCTTGCGACCTTAAAGGCGTGTTCGAATGCCTTGAAAACGCCCCGGGACTCGTCGTCATCGACGATATTAAAAACTGCAAGTACCCGATGCCCGTCGATATCGAAAATACCGACCCCGTTTACGTCGGTCGTATCCGCATCGACGACAGCGTCGACAGCGGCGTCAATATCTGGTGCGTCGCCGATAACATAAGAAAAGGCGCCGCAACCAACACGGTTCAGATTGCCGAATTGCTTATAAAGGAAAATCTCGTTTAATTCACGATTTCACAAAAGTTTAATAACCCGAATCGGTAATAATCTTTTAAGAAGGTCAAGGCGAAAATGTCAATTTTCAAAGGCTGCGCTACCGCGCTTGTTACCCCGTTTTCCGATTCGGGCGTCGATTACGATTCTCTCGGGCGCCTCATCGATTTTCAGATTGAAAACGACGTGGGCGCTCTTGTTATACTCGGCACCACGGGCGAAGCCGCAACAATGTCGGAAGACGAAAAAATCGACGTCGTGAAGTTTTCGGTAAAAGCCGCGGACGGGCGCGTTCCCGTCATCGTCGGCAGCGGCTCGAACGACACGAAATCGGCTGTGCGACTTAGCAGACTTTTCTCGTCGCTCGGCGCGGACGCCCTGCTTGTCGTTACGCCGTTTTACAACAAATGCACGCAAAGCGGACTTGTCGCGCATTACTCGGAAATCGCAAATTCCGTCGATAAACCCGTTATCGTTTACAACGTGCCGGCGCGCACCGGCGTCAACGTTCTGCCGGAAACTTTCCGAAAACTTGCAAAAATTAAAAACGTCGTCGCCATCAAAGAAGCGGCGGGGGATCTTTCGCAAATGTCCGACACGATAATGCTGTCGGGCGACGCGGACGTCTTTTCAGGCGACGACAACCTTACCGTCCCCGCAATGTGTATGGGGGCATCGGGCGTTATCTCCGTCGCGGCGAATCTGTTCCCGAAATTCGTGTCCGCGATGACAAAAGCCGCCCTTCTCGGCAACTACGATAAAGCGGCGAAAATGCAGTTGAAAATCAACCCGCTGATACACGGATTATTTTCGGAAGTCAACCCCATCCCCATAAAATACGCGCTCAATAAATTCGGGCTTTGCAAGAATATTCTGCGCTTGCCGCTCACAAAAATGTCAAAAGCAAATTCCGACAAATTAGACGTTTTACTTGACGATTTTTTAAGTTAAAGTATGATAAACGTCATATTAAACGGCGCGTGCGGCAGGCTCGGCACAACGTTTCAAAAGGTTGCAAAAGAAACGACGGACGTAAATATCGTTGCCGGCGTCGACGTAAACCGCACGGGAATTTCAACGGGTTTTCCGCTGTATAAAAACATTAAAAACGTTGCCGTTCCCGCGGACGCAGTGGTCGATTTTTCAACGCCCGCCGCCCTTGACTACGTGCTTGATTTTTGTGTAAAAAACAATACGAAACTCCTTGTCGCAACGACGGGACACTCCGAAATCCAAAACGAAAAAATCGCGGCTGCCGCCAAAAAAATAGCCGTTTTCAAGACGGCGAATTTAAGCCACGGCGTGTACGTTTTGTCGCGCCTTGTCGCGCTCGCGGCGTCACTACTCGACGGCTTCGACGTCAACGTCACGGAAACCCACCACAAGAAAAAACTCGACGCCCCGTCCGGCACAGCCAAAATGCTCGCGGACGTTATAAAGTCGTCTTGCGTTGACGAAAACACGCCGGACGTTTCGATAAATTCGATCCGCGGCGGCACAGCAGTCGGTAAACACGAAATCTCGTTTTTCGGCAATTACGAAACCCTGACTCTCACCCACGAAGCCTGTTGCAAGGACGTTTACGCCGTCGGCGCTCTCCGCGCCCTTCGCTTCCTTATGACAAAAAAAGTCGGACTTTTTTCATCGTCCGACCTGTAAAAACTTTCTTAATTATCCATTATATTCTTCAAATAATTGTATGTTCCATTATAAAACTTGCGTAATCTTGTTTCGTCGCTATCATCTCCATTTGGAATGAAAATAGCCATACCTTGCCTTGCCCTTGTTAGTAAAACACGATAAGCGTTTTTAAGATAATTTTTGTTATCATCTGAGTTTATATTTTGCCATTTTGTGCCGCTAAATTTGTTGTATGTCCAGCCATTTATATACCTAAAATCGGCATCCCAGGCAACTATTGTATAATCAAGCTCCAACCCCTGAATTTGAAATTCTGTTACAACATCTTCCAAATAATAGCTTGACCTAACGTCATCTTTGTCATTCAAAAACCAGTTTTCAACATCAATATCATTTTTAACATATATACCTTCTGGTTTTAATCTCAATGCACCGCTACTTGCCACTAAACCATATCTCGTTGTTCCTCTGCATTGATTTTTTACCCATGTCTTTGCCTCTTCTAAATCCCTTGTTAAAAGAATGGGATATTTGTTTTTTATTTTCTGATATAATGATTGCGCTGTTTGTAAATCATTGTCAAGAATAGCTTTTACAAATGCAGATACATCTGGCGTCCTAAATGACCGTATTGATGACGCTAAATGCAAATTTACATCCTGATTGATGTTTAAGTCTTCGATCATCTCCGCCCATTTTCTTCCTCTTGTGTATTCCGTATCGTTTAATTGTGGCGAAACAAAAACATCCCATTCTGAAAAAGACTTTCTCAATGAGTCAAACCACTCAGGAAGACCTGCTTCTCCTGTGTTTATCTCTTGTCCGCCACCGACCAAACAAATAACAACCGCCCAATCATTATGCCTGTCTAATGTACTTATTAAAAATTCTGGCTCGCTATAATCAAAATCCAAGACACCCTTTTTGGTTTTCATGAATTTTGAAATCATTTCTTTTGTCCACGCCCGTTGCGCCTCGTCAAAAATAGCAATCCTTTCGGGAGGAACATCATCATTTCCAACAAAACTATCCCTATATTTATGTATGATTTGAATAAAGGCGCTTGTTTCTCGTAATGCTTCTCTTTTTGAGATTTTTTCTCCTTCCTCGCTTGCTTGTTTTACCTTATCACGCGCTAACGCTTCTTGCAAAACACTGACCAGGGGTTGGTTACCTGATAAAAACACCGCATGTTCCCCTTGTCGTGCATTTGCATGTTCAATGGCAAGATTAAGCCCTACCAATGTTTTCCCTGCACCGGGTACACCCGTCACAAAACATATGGATTTTCTTTTGTTATCCTTGCTATATGCAATTATTTCATCAATTGCACGCGTTGTTTCGCTCAGGTTTTTTGCATCTGCGTCACTTCTTGTTATTTCTTCAACTTTGTGCCCATTATATAACGCCTGCGCTGCTTCAATTATTGTAGGTGTAGGAAGATATTCCGAGTTTTCCCACTGCTCGTAATTGAAACTGTTGCAACAAATTTTTTCATCTATTAACGCTATAATTTCCCCGATATTGCCTCTATTACAAAAGAGCGGCTCTGCTATATTACCTTTTACTACGAAAGAGTTTTCAATCGTTTTTGCTTCTGTTGCAACAACAATAGGGATAATTATTTTGTCATGGCTTTCTTTTTGAAAATTTTGCAAATCAAGTGCATAGTCCAACACCTGTTCATTTGCGCCTTTTTTATACTCGGTCTCTCCGCACTTAAATTCAAGCAAATATACAACATTTTTATGCAAAAAAACAACATCCACTCTTTTGCAAATCCTCGGTATAGTATATTCAAATATAATACGCCCTTCATCAAAACGCGCAAATTCTTTCTGTAAAATATTTATCTCTTCTGACCATGTATTCTTCTGCAAAAGCGTTGTTTCAGAAAAACTATCGTTTTCGCAAATTATACCAAGTATCGTTTGTGGATTTTCGTGTAAAAATTGAAAAAGATCTGCCGAATAATAGCAACGTGAGTTCCTCATATTCCCTCCTCTTAATATAATAATGTTATCACAAAACAAGTTTTATTACAATATAATAATTGTTCTTCACCTTATTATTTTTGCCTTTGCTTTAATTAAAGGATTTTTGCAAAATTGCCGCAATATGGTTGCCAAATCCGGCGAAATGTTGTATATTACACACGTTGGGCATTTCCCCGACGTAATCAGATTGGAGAGATATCGAAGTGGTCATAACGAGCCGCACTCGAAATGCGGTCGTCAGGAAACTGGCGCAAGGGTTCGAATCCCTTTCTCTCCGCCACAAGCACCCAGTTTGAACTTTAACGGTTCAAATTGGGTGCTTTCTTTATTTTCCGCGTCTTTTTCGGCTTTTGGGTGACTTAATTCGCGCAAAGCGTTTAATTCTTCTTTTTCCAACTTTACTTTTGTCGGATATTCGGGCGAAGTGTTGTAGAAAATGTAGATATAATCGTCAAACAAAACCACACGATAGATAAACGAATTGAAAAACTCATTCTTTTCTTCGTCCGATTTGTACTCTTTATTTGCAAAATAGTAAAGAAAAGTGCGGACGGTTTCGTATTTTAACGGCGGAATATTCCGTTGCTTTTCCAACTCGATTTTGTTTTCCAATTCTTCTTTCTGCCCTTCCAATGAGAGCATACGCTCTTTCGTAGACTTCGTTACGATACCTGCGGCGATAGCAGACAAAAAGCCGTTCAGAGCTTGTTCTACATCGGCAAGTTCTTTTTCAAGCAAAATCAAAGCATTGGACTTTTCTAATCCTTGATTGAAATTGTCGGTTACGCTTCGTGCAATCGTATCGATTACGTCCGGGCTTAAAATGTAATCTACCGTCTTTTCAAAGACTAAATCTTCTATGTATTGCTTGCTTACGCTGTTCTTTTTGCATTGTCCCTTATTTCTCTTACGGGTACCATACCTTTTGGTGGGGTGTTTTAGAAAAAAATCTTAAAACTCCTTCTACTTATATTGGACATTTTCGGTACGAGACTTAATGGTTTACGCGAAACTTTTTTCTTACAGAAGAAAATCCTTTCACTATATATGGACAACAGAGAGTAAAAACTTCGTATTTTTCTAAAAAAATACCCCTCTACTATAATTGGAGACTTCCGACACGAAACTTAATGGTTTGCGAGAAACTTTTTTCATTAAGACAAAGATTTTCTCACTTTATATGGACAATAGAGGGCAAAAACTTTTACGTTCCCATTACATATCCTCAATATTATTGGGAAGTTTCAATTGCTTTGCGGGGGTGTTTAGAAAAATTTTTTATTGTCCTCCTACAATAATTGGAGACTTTCACTCTAAAACTTCGTATTTTGTAAAAAGAAAAATGCCCCTCAATTATATTGGAAACTTGATGGTGGGTTTACAAGGTTTTCACGATAAAATAAAACGTCGACAGATATTTTTTCTGCCGACGCTATGTTTTTAATTTTTTTACACCTATTCGGTAATGGTTCCTTCTTTGATGTGATACTGTTTTCCGTTTAATTCGCAGAAACGAATGACTTGATAAGCAAGGTCATTAAAAAACTCTTTATAACCTTTATATTCTGACACTAACTTATTATAGTTAAGTCTGCCAAATATTATTTTGTCTGTAAATGCTACGGCTTGCAATATCTCATTGAAATCTTGCGCTACAATGTTAGGCGTTGGGTAGGGTTCTATACTTACCCAAGTTTTACAACCCAACTCGTGTAGTTTTTTCAAGGCTTCAATCCTTTCTGTATATGGAGCAGAGTTAGGTTCCATTTCTTTTCTGAAATATTCGTCCAATGACACTAAGGTAATGCCATATTCGTTTTCAGTTGATAAATCTGATAACGCTATGGGTAAAATACCCTTGGTTAATGCGGTGCATTTTATATTAGCTGCATTTAGCTTGCGCATTATTTCAATACTCATATTTCCGACTTCTGGATATCCGAACATAAAGGGATCTGTCGTAAAACACAATTGAACAGACGTAATTCTGCTTTTTAGTTTAGGAATTTCTCTATCAAGAATGTCAAGAGCATTTTCAACAAGTTTTGGCTCACACCATTCTTCGTATGTTTTCGCCTTCCCAAAACGTTTTGCCATCAGCATGGCATAACAAGGATACTTGCAGCCATGCGCACACCCTTGAACATGGTTAATCGTATAGTCCCCGTATTCAACTCCAGTTTTATATAAAAGCGATTGTCTTATAATTGTTTTCATTGGCCAACCTCATTTGACATTTTATCTAATTTGTTAAAAATATCTGTTACTACCTTGCTGCCCAAACCGATTGCTTTTCCGCTTTTATTAGTCATTATGAAAAACAGAATAAACATAGGACTGTTATTAGAGTTTTTTAACATTCTAGACTGCGGCGAAACATACGGAAAACTATTTATCAGTCTTTGTCTCACAAAATCGACCAATCTGTCAAAATTAACTCTTTCTAGCGGTTCGTCGCCGAATATAGACAACTGTGCGCTTTGATGATACAATTCTTTTTCCCATTCATTGGTACCAAGAATTTGAGTTACTTTGTTTTTTGTTGCTATTGGCATACTCATTTTCTTATACAAATTGCGCGTTAATGCATTCAGAGGAAAAAGGTACCAAATATCAAGGATGTTAGTCTGCTTTGCGGTTTCAAGAACATCCCATTCCAATTCCATTGCATAGGGATCTAAAAACATTACACCACGCTGATAAACAGTTAAACTTCTGAAAAGTTTTTTTAATTCACTATTAGAATCTCCCGTAATTACTTTAACCTTATCTTTCTTTTCGTGAAACCTTGTGTTAATCTCTTCATTTAAGCATCTCGACCTTTCTTCGTCTAATTCGATGAAATAATATTTATCAAAATTGTATTTAAGTGAAATGAGCGCAGAACCGTCTATAGTTTCTCCGCTTTGCAGTTCTGTTTTGCCGCTACCGGCAAAAGCATCTATGTAAATTAATTGGACTTTCTGCTTGCTCAAAGCATTTACATAAAATTGCAAATAGTCTTCAATAATCGTTAGTTTCTCCTTCGTCCAATCTCCACCGAAATGACTCCCGCTTATGTTTGTCTGTTTCCCCATATTTCACTCCTTATCCTGTACTATTTCAGATTCTCCGATGTAAACAGAATCGGTATCATCTTCCTCTTTGCAGAACAGAAAATACACACCGGCTCCTTTAATATCGTCACGCTTACAATCGGTGACTTCGATGCGTGGTATCTTTATCGCCTTGCCATTCCAATTGGATAGCTCCGCAATTATCAGGCTGTCTGCCGTTCCGTTTGCAAGGAACAACTCAATTGATTTTCCATGTGCCATCTTAACACCTCCGCATCATACCGAAAGGTACCCATTGACGAATGCATCCGGGTAGAGGAATATTTTTTCTCCGACATGGAACTGAACACGAATTTTCTTCTGTGCCTTGTCCATAAACGAGATGGTTCCTTCACCAAATGTCTTGTGTTTAACCTTGTCACCAACTTTGACATCCGGCACCTTGATTTCTTCTTTCGGCTTCTGAACAGCAACTTGAACTGTAGAAGTTGTGCCGATGGGCTTTGACGGTTGTGGAATACCGTAATGCTGCGAGATAGTAGTTGCAGGTGTAGCGGTTTTCGTGGGCGTACTCACAACAGGCTTCTTTACAACAGGCTGTTTTTTCTCCGGCTCGGCATCAAGTTCCGCAAGAATAGCGGACTGCAAAGACAAAGTGGCCTGCTGATTAGCATACAAAGCATTGTACTCCTCACGGCGGAGAACAGTATCCCAACCACCGATATCCTCACCTTCATGCATATCAATGCCGGTATAATTCAGACTGGAGTTCTCATATCTACGGAAGCCGAAGATACCCTGGTTCATCTTTTCAGGATCAAACAAACCGATGTCACAAAGCACATCAAAGTCTTTTACTGACAAGCCGGTGACCTTTTTGAAAAGGTCGGGCTCCAACTGTGTAATAACATCCTTAATGGTTTGCTCACGATAGTCGGTGAGATACATAAACGAAGGAATACGGGCGGCAAGTTTGAGAAGGTTTTCCTGCACCTGTTTGCGGAGAGATTTGATCTTTTTCTCTTCCTCGGAAATTTCCTTCTTTTCCTTCTTGTCTTTTTTATCGTCTTCCTTCTTAGCCTTTTTAATAGCCTCGCTGCGGTTGATGATGGTTTCAATTTCCCGGTTCAATGCACGGAAGCCTTCAATCTTCATCAATGCTTCAAGAGCATCCGGGTTGTCCTGCAAACGCTTCAAAGTGTCATTATCCACATGAACGAGCAAAGCCGTCTGCCAGCGTTTAGCAAGCAATGTGGCAGAAGTCCCGGCATAAGTAATATCGAGAACATCCTGTGCAGAAATTACATTCATAGAAGACCCGTCGAATGCAAGAACCGGCAGGAACTTCATGAATTCGCTGACCTTTGCTTCAGGGTTGGTGTCATTGGTATTCAAACGGCACGAGTAATCCGAAATCTGCCGAAGCGCACGGTTAAGAGCAAAGTCGAAAATGTAGCACTCTTCCTTGATAATCTCCGTCTTGCCTTCATTATTGACGGTAGTCCACGGAGATTGAACACGGAAAGCCGACTGGAAGTAGGTTTCCGGGGATTTCAGATTGCACAGCATAAATATGCCGGTCCAAGGACGAACCGTTACGCCGGTCATCAATTTGCCGCAAGAGAGAGTAATGGTCTTTGTCTTCAGCGGATCATCCATCGCAGCCTTGACAGGAGGCAAAGCATCCATGCCGATTCCGGCTTTTGCTCCTGCACACACGATAACATTATAGTCATGGAAGAATTTATTAGCCGGAGCCGTTAGGAGATTTCCCATAGCAAAGCAAGCAGACACAGACGGCAGATACCAAACGGTATGTGTCAGAGAGTTTTTCAGAGTGCTATCGGAAAACGGCATAGGAGGCTTATCGCTTCCGAGTTTCAGCCCGTCAACGATGTTTCCTTTGCCCTGGATAAGTTCAAGCCATTTCTGAACATAGTCCTCATAGACAAAGCGAGAGGTTTCCGGCTTGCCTTTTTCAGCCGGCTCCGCTTTGAAGAATTCATTCAAATCGAATTCGTCAAACTCGCCGCCCATTGCAATTTGGGTAATGCTGTCCGGCACTTTATAAGTGAGCATAACCATACGAGGCAGAGCCGCATACGGGTTTTCTCCTTCGCCATGCCAAGATGCCTTTGCACTCTGTTCATCCGAATATGTCCAGTTGAAAATCTGATCCTCCAGAAATTCGCCGGTGAACAACGCACGAAAAGGTGTGCCGGAAAGATAGAGATAACACTTTGTGGTGATATCAATCCAGGTTTCATTGATAGCATCTCCTGCTTCGGTCGCAGCATATTTTTCCGGGTCAAATTCTGCCTCTGACTCTTCATCCACATTTTCAAAGAGCTTCTTGGCATTTTCACGCCATGCGCCGAAATGGTATTCATCGAAAATAACCATATCCCAATTGGTGGTGTGGATGAATTCGTTTTTCGGCTTTATTCCGCCTGTTTCGGTGGTGCCGAGAAGGTTCTGGAACGAGCCGAAAACGACAATCGGCTTTGACTGGTCGCATTGTTCATAAAGGCGGTCAAATCTTGTTCCGTCAAATTTTGCTTCCTTATCGGAAACGAACTGCCAGCCCTCAAAATCCACATGGGTTTCCAAGTCCTCATACCACGCCGACTCTACCGCGGGCTTGAATGTGAGGACGAGTATTTTTTTATATCCGAGTTTCTTTGCAAGCTGATAAGAGGCAAAGGTCTTACCGAAACGCATCTTTGCATTCCACAGATATTTCGGCGGACGAGTCGGGTCTTCCTTTTCCATCCTTTTGAAATAGGCGGCGGTTTCGTTTACCGCTCTTGCCTGTTCCGCTCTCATACCGAAATGAGCCGTTCTGCCTACGGTATACTTTGTATTATTGCGAACCGCATTGATAACGGCAAGAGCCTCTTTTTCGGAAACCTTGAACCATTCATTTCTGTCTTCGCCTGCGTTAAGTTGCACATAACCGTTTTTCTTTAAAACGGCATGAATATCTTTATCGGTAAAGCAGGTGCCGTCATCACGCATTGCGGATACAGAAAACAGAGTTTTATGAGCAAGTCCGGCAGTATGAGTTTGCTCTTTGATACGAGCCTCTACATCGTCTTTATCGGTATACCCGATTTTTATGTAGCCGTTATGATCAGGCACTCCCGGAAGAATGTAGCCATAGATGGTCGGACAAACGGCGGGACGAGATTGAAGTATTTGACTAAGCGATATTGTGTTTGCCATCTCTTACTCCTTATCTGGCCAAACCGAAGATTCGATATAGCTAATTTCATCTTCAGAGAGACCGTATTTTTCATAAAGTTCTTCATCTGTCCAAGATTTTGAAAAGTCCTGCAACGGAATAAATTCGTAGCAGCCCTTAACTGTATCTTGAGAAACCTTCTTTAACGAAAGTAAAAAATGGAAAAACCGCGTTTCTATATAACTTTTTGCGTTCTCTGCGTACTCTCTACTCATGAACGGACCACATATAATATATGTACCTGAACAACAGGAATTTGGCTCAGCAATTATTGGTTTTACTCTATCGACCTTTGGATCGGCACTTCCTACCGATCTTGGAAGAAGCAGTTTGAATTTATCAACTAAATCCAGGCTCTTACCGACCTCAGCTTTGCGAATCCAGCCTTTATTCTTCATTACATAAGCAAAGATGTCATCGTCGCGCTGCTTTATATCGATTAATGTATCAAAGGATGACTTTGTTGTAAAAGGCCACAGTGTTCCAACAATATCAGAAAAAGATGATTCTTTCAATTGTTGGACTTTGTGAAGAATCTCAATTGCTTCATTGTCTCGTATTACCGTTTCACAACCATCCTCCAACAGATATCTCTCATCTTTAGAAATAATGTTATTACCTGAGTGGTTATAAAACATACATTTACCGTTATAATCTCTTTCCCAAAGGAAATAACACACCCCGCCTTTTATCTCAACACCGGTAAAACAGTCACTTGCATTGGGGAAGTCATGTATTTCACGAATGGCGTTATTTGCTGTAATGCTCGCTCTGAATGTTTTAATACATGGAAATCCGCCTGCGTACCAACGCGCGGGAATAATCATAACGGTATATCTGGGATTAAGTCTAATTGCTGCCTCCACAAATTTATCATAAAGGGGGATGGCTTGCGCCTGACCGCCACCAGTGCTTAACTGGTATGGGGGGTTACTAATAACTACATCAAATTTCATGTTGAAAACCTCCTCTGGTTTTGACAAATGAATAAACTCATAAGCGTGAGACTCAAGTTCATCGCCTCTGTCATATTCTTTTTGGTTTGCTCCACACCATATACATTTTCCATCTTTCCAGACGTGTTCCGTTCTGCGAAAACGAATATTCCCCTCTGCGTCATCAAAATGCGTAATGGAATAGGGACCGTTGGGGTATTTGGAACAGTATACGCTTCTACGGGCTAAAAGGCTCGTAAGTTCTGTAATACCAATACCAAAAAGCTGCTTGTGGAAGATATGGTCGATTTTTTCCTGCAACTGTTTCTGAAAAGCAAGGTCGTATTCGTCAAGCGGAATTTCGAGTGTTTTCTTTTCGGCAATTTCGGCGGAGCGTTCGGCATATCCCGGCAATTGAGCCGCCAGACAGCGTTTGGCAATTTCACGCAGGAACACACCCGTCTTTGTGGCGGGGTCCAAAAAGGTGGTGTCCGGATTTGCGAACAGTTCCTGCGGCAGGAGGTCAAGCATCTTGTTTACGACTTCCGGCGGAGTAAACACCTCATCGTTGGAAAGGTTCGCAATACAAGATAAAACATCAGGCACATGAGCTGCACGAGACGCTACTTTATCAAAGAATGATTGATCAGCCATTTTCTTTTAACCTCCTGTAGTGAAGTGGAATGTATTCTTTTAATGGTTTCGGCATATACTCGCCGGTCACGGGATTTATTTCAAGATAACTCATTATATTTTCTTCGTTTGAATCAAGGGTCAATTGCTGTTGCTCTTTTGGCTTCTCATTTGCTTTGAGCAGCACATCAAGCCGATAGTCACGGCGTTTCAGCATATACATTTTTCCACAAGTTTTGAACTCGGCGAAAGTGATGTATTCGGCGGTGTCCTCTTGATTTGCATCCACGCACATCATCGTGAGGGCGTTTCCGCACACGATATTCTTTGAAAGGATGTACCTCACGGAATCACGGGTTTCATCGTTGCAGTCCTTTTTGCAAGCGGCCATATATGCCTTGTTCCATTGCTCAAATAATCGCCTGCGACATTCCTCGCAATTGTCCTGCATAATATCGACACCATAAAGTGAAGCTATAGCTCGGATGGATAGCCACTCCCACTGTATGTGGTCGGACTTCGCATCCTTTTTTACTCTTTCCAGTTTCCGAGCGAGGATTTCGGAGAGAAAATTTCCATCGCCACAGGCCGGCTCTAAAAAGGTCGCATCCACATTGTCGCACTGTGTCGATACAAGATCGCACATTGCCTTGACCTCACGCTCGGCGGTGAAAACCTCGCCGTGTTCCGCAACCCGTTCTTTTGATTTTACTTGTTTACTCATTGTTCTGATCCTCCGGATCGGGAATCAGTTCCATTATGTCATCAATGCCGCAATTGAGTGCCGTGCAGATTTTGCAAAGCACATCGGTGGATACATTATGACCAAGGCTTAATTGCCCTAACGCATAGTGCGTTATATTAGCTTGCTTTTCAAGTTCTGATTTTTTCATATCTTTGTCAATCAGCAGCTTCCAAAGCTTTTTATAACTAACCGCCATAGCAAACCTCACTACAGTAAAATATCTTGGACGGCTCCATTATATCATAAAATCACGCTAATATCAATCTATTTTGATGAATTTCAATCATTTTTTACGATTTTATAGCGGTTTTACGTCTTATTACTTGCACCCCGACATTGAAAATGAGGATGCGGTTTGGAGAATGATGCTCGAACTGCGCAGGACATCGGTCACAAGCTCCGCCTTCATCAGCTTGTAGCGAGAACTGTAAATGACTACTTGCAGACACTTTTGGCAATAAACGAGCCGATTCAAGAGTTTGATTCAAATATGAGGTTCAGCCTTGTGGAGTTCATCACAGTATACCCCAAGGAGAATATTCGAGTGTCCTTTAAGGATGGCACAGAAATAAAAGCATAACAGAGCAAAAGAGCCTCTCAACCATTGGCGGTTGGGAGGCTTTCATCATTTGTAGTCCGGACAGATTTGCGGCAGCAGTTCAAGAAAATAGTCAATCATAGATGTTATTGTGCGCTCGGAAGAGGACAACCATACGCCGACTTTCTCAAGGGAAACTATTTTCTTCGAAAAACTGCCACTTGTTACGTTTTTTCGTAATGGCAAAAATCACTTTCTTTCTTATCATATCCCTGTTTACATTCCGATCTTTTTAGATACTACAATAAAACAGTATTCGTCACGAATAACCAGTTCTAACTGACTTGCAGCTGTGCCGCCACAAGGGAATAATACGAACACCGAGATTAAGACGGAGTTCGTATTATTCTTTATAATGACTATTTTGGCGTAAAGGTAAGCCGATGAAAACGAAAAGAAACGGAAATCCTGGCAAGCGATTGCCCGGATTTTTTCATATATTGAATCTTCTTCCCGTTGCCCAGATGGAGAATACTTTTTGGGTAGAGATGGAATCCCTCCGATTTATTCGCCTTTCGTCTCCACGTTGTAGCACAGTAAAAATCGGAAGTAAACGGACGGCTTACATCGTAATAATAGTAATACTTTTTCTTATAGGATAAAACCTCATAGCCGTATTTATTTAATGCGTCTATGTCCGTTGCAACCACTTTACGCATTACGCTGATTCCGCGTTTTGCAAGCTCTTCGCGTATCTCGTCAGAGTTCATTGCGTGATTTTCGTCCGTGTTTTTACACAGAATATCCCATAGAACAAGCAATTTGATTTTATTTTTATCTTTTGTCATCTCATCCCCCTATTTTACAATTTGAGCCGCTCGGAAACCGAGCGGCTCATTGCTGTCTTTGATTATTCCGCTAACGTACCGTCAACCATTACATGCGTCGTTAAAACGTTATTAAGACATTTATTGATTTTTTTCTTGTTGTTATCTCAGGTTGCTTTCCCCTTGCCCCGAAAGGCAAGGGGTAATTGTTTAGCACCGGTTATTTCTTCTTAAACAATGCAATCAGGTCGGCAAATTTCTTTTTCTTGATAACGAACCAGAAGAGAGAAAATCCTCCCAACCCGACTACTGCGACAGAGCCGACGGCAATACCTGCGATAGCACCACCGGAAAGCCCGGTCTTTTCAGATTCTTTATCTCCGCCCGGATTGTCGGCATTGCCCATTGCATAATCGCAAATATCGCACTTGCCGTCGTTGTTTTCGTCTGCGTGAGGTGCGACGTTCGCCTTATCTCCGCATTCGCACGCGTTCCAATGGTTGTTTTCATCGGATTGCCAAGTCGTGCCGTAGTCATGAACGTGGACAGACTCGAGCTTTGCATATTTATACGTAGCAATATCGCTTGCGCTATAATCAACAGCACTTGTGCCGTCCGCATTTGCGCCTGCGGTCATCTTATAAGCGCCTACGTAATTTGTAAGATCGGGGGTTAATGCAACGCATACATCATCACCATAGCGATAATAACAGAATGCTCCACCTGCAATTCCCATTGAGATCTCAAACGTACCGCCACTTATCGTAGGAGGTGCATCCTCGTCGCTTTCGTGCCACATCTGTATGCCTGCTTCATTGTTTAAATTCAAAGCGGGGGAGCGTTCAGCTCCCCCGCCTTTTTGTGGGTTAAAATAATTAAACTGTCTCTTTTACCCATATGACGATTTCGCCTTCTACGAAGTGCCAGTAGTTGCCGTCGTATGCCGTTTCATCTTCGTTTAATGCAGGCTCGGTTTCGGAGTAGTAGTATACGGTTGCACTTGTTAATTTATCATTGCCTGTACTATCTATACTGATATCAGCCCACTCTTCCGCCGTACCGCCGTAATACACGGTTGATAGCGAATTGCAGTAGTAGAACGCATTCTTGCCGATTGAGGTTACGCTGTCGGAAATGGATATGCTTTCAATCATAGGGCAGAAACTGAACGCTGAACCGCCGATTGTAGTCAATTGACTATTTGTGCCAAACGTTACGGTTTTAAGCGATTCGCACTGATCAAACGCATTATCGCCGATTGTGGTTACGCTATCGGGTATTACTACGCTTGTAATCGACTTGTTGAATTGGAATATACCATTTCTGATTGTGGTTACGCCGTTCGGAATTACAACGTCTCCTCCGCTGCCCGTATATCCCGTGATCGTACAGCTATTTGGAGTACCGCCGCCTACAACTACCGCTTTTGTCGTAAAGGAAAAGACTGACATTTGCAAATCAACTTCCCAAACGGCAGTAAACGCTACGGTATCATCTGTAATCTGCCATACGGCGTCGGTGAATATTACAGGAGTTTCAACCGAGTTATCCAAAGTCCAACCCTTGAAGATATAGCCCGGTCGTTCAAGAGTAGGCAATGTACAGCTTGCGCTATAGTAATATTTTGCACTTTCCAACGTGTCGCTGTCCGCTTCGGCATTTAAATCAAAGGTTACGGTTGTATACGTCCACACGGTAGGAACATCTTCTATATAGTGCCAAAAGTTTCCTTCTTCTAAAGGTGCAGTTGCGGAGTAGTAATACCTTGTTGCATCTGTTAAATTACCGTTATACTTACCTATTGCAATTGTATTCCACTCTTCTGCCGAACCGCCATAATATACGCTTTTAAGCTTTGCGTCATAAGACTCATAATAGATTATACCGTCGCCGATTGAAGTTACGCCGCTACCAATAATTAGGCTTTCAAGCGCATCGCACTTATAGAACACACTGTTGCCGATTATGGTTACACTGTCGGGAATGGTTACGCTTGTAAGCAAAGTACAATCCTCAAACGCAAAGGCATAGATAAGCTTTGCATCTGTGTGTATATTGTAAGTTGTTATCGACGTATCGATTGCCTTGACAAGTACTAAATAGGGGTTGGTACTATTACCAAGATACTTGGCGTTATTGTACACTGTAAAAGCACTCGAATCGAAGTCTAATGCCCTGTCTTCGATTGTAGTTATGCTATCGGGAATAGATATACTTGTAATATTATTGCAACCGTTGAACGCAGCCACACCTATAGTCGTTACACCGTCGGGGAGAGCAATGCTTTGTAAAGAAGAACTACTAAAGAATGCATACCTATCAACAGTAGTCAATTGACTGTTTGTGGCAAACGTTACGCTTGTAACACCGCAAGATGCGAATGCTTTCTCACCGATAGTTGTTACGCTTGCAGGTATTGATACACTCTTAAAAGACCTGACGGATTCGAACGCATTGGAACCTATTGCCGTTACGGGCAACCCCCTATACGTAGCAGGGATAACAAGGTCCGTATCTTCACAATACCCGATACCGACAACGGTATAACCTTTTTCATCTGTATTGAGTGAATATTTAAGCCCTACGCTATAATTACTTTCCACGCCCCAGCTTACGGGGGTTTTGCCATCCGTATCGAAGTGCCAGAAGAAGCCATCCGCAGGTTCGGTTTCGGAGAAATAGTAAACTTTTGCGTCAATGAGATAATCGTTGCTAACCCCTATTGAAGAGCAAAGCGTTTCCCACTCCTCTTTAGTGCCGTTATAATAGACGTTTATAAGCGAGCTGCAAAGGTTGAATGCACCCTGACCGATTGAGGTTACGGCTCTATCTATGAGTACGTACGTAATATCGGTATTGCCATTGAAGGCATTTTCACCTATTGCATTTACGGGCAAGCCTTTATAGGTTGAAGGTATTATTAAATCTTTATCTATACAATCACCTATACCGACAACGGTATAACCTTTACCATCTGAATTGAGTGAATACTCAAGCCCATAACTGTAATTGGGTTCATTGCCCCAACTTACGGGGGTTACGCCGTCCGTATCGAAGTGCCAGAAGTAGCCGTCTTTTTCAGGTTCGGTTTGGGAGAAATAGTATTTTCTCACACCGTTAAGGCAACCGTTGTTACCTTCTATGGAGATTGTACTCCACTTATCCTCTGTACCACCGTAATATACGGTTGTCAAAGCGTCACAATGCAAAAACGCAGCAACAGCAATTTTGGTTACAGCACTTGGAATTATTATGCTTTTCAGACTACTACAGTTTTTGAATGCAAATTGGTCAATATAATCAACACTTTCAGGCAGTGAAACCCATTCTAAACTTTCACAACCATAGAACGTATTAAATCTGATAATCGTTACACCATCAGGAATTATTATATTCTCTAACTTCTTGCACTCATAGAATGCTTTATTACCGATACTTGTAACGCCATTCGGGATAGATATAGATTTTAAGTTATTGCACCCTTCAAATGCAGACTGACCGATAGACGTAACGGTATCGGGTATGGTTATAGTCTGCATATTAGTGCAGCAGAAGAACGTATTATCTTCAATGGTTGTTACGCCATAGGGAATTGTAAAGGTCTTTAAGTTGTTACAATGCTCAAACGCACGGGAGCCGATACATAAAATGTTTTGGGTATTTTCTATGCTTTCCAAAACTCTACATTCGGAGAAGGCACTGCTCCAAATAAACTTTGTCTTATCGTCTATTGTAAAAGAAGTGATTTCTTTTGAAACTACCTTTACTAATACTAAATAGTGATTTTCGCTGTTTCCTAAATAAGATGCCGTACCGTCGTCATATGTTTGCAAGTTGGTGCAACCATAGAACGTATTGAAACTAATACTTGTTAAACTATCGGGGAGCGATACGTTAACTAAATTAGTACAATTATAGAACGCATTATCTCCAATACTTTTAACACCCTCTGAAATTGTTGCGCTTTCCAAAGCGGTACACTCTTTGAACGCATTATCTCCAATACTTAAAACGCTACCGGGAATGGTTATGTTTTTCAAAGCGGTACACCCTTCAAAAGCCGAATATCCAATACTTAAAACGCTGTCGGGAATGGTTATGCTTTCCAAAGCGGTACACTCTGCGAAAGCCGAATTTCCAATATTTAAAACGCTGTCGGGAATGGTTATGCTTTCCAAAGCGGAACAACCTGCGAATGCATGATTTCCGATACTTTTAACCCCGTCGGGAATGGTTATACTTTCCAAACTTTCGCACCAATTGAACGCCCCGTCTCCGATACTTGTTACACTGTCGGGAATGGTTATACTTTCCAAACTTTCGCACCAATTGAACGCCCCTTCTCCAATACTTGTTAATTGACTATTCTCCCCGAACGTTACGCTCGTAATGTTGTAGCAATCACTGAGCGCAAAACAGTTTAATTCGGTTATATCGGCGGGTATGGTTAATTTGGTTTCGTTGCCTATATAGTTAATTAAAGCCTTTACCTTGCCGTCGTAATAGATTACGTATCCGTTTTCATCGGTATATACATAGCTTTCACTTGGTTCAGTTTCCACACGCTTTGCATAATATGCTACGTAACCGTTATCTTCCGAGCCTGCAGTTATATTAAGTTTAGATAAATTCCACACTTCAACTAATCTATAGCACTCAACAAACGCCCATTCGCCGATTGACGTTACACTGGCAGGAATGGTTATACTTTCCAAACTTTCGCACCAATTGAACGCCCCATCTCCGATACTTGTTAATTGACTATTCTCCCCAAACGTTACGCTCCTCAAACCGTAGCAATAGTAGAACGCATCAGAGCCGATACTTGTTACGCTTTCGGGGATTGTTATGCTTTCAAGAGAATAACAATAGTTGAACGCCCCGGGTCCGATTGAAGACAATTGGCTGTTTTTACCAAACGTTACGCTTGTAAGCGATTCGCAACCATTAAACGCATTTTCGCCGATTGAAGTTATACCATCGGGCAAAACTACGCTTGTGATTGCGGTGTTATTGAGAAATGCACTTGCTTCAACTGACACAACGGGCAAGTCATTGTAGGTTGTAGGAATTAGTATTTCGGTATCCGTGCAAGTGCCTATGCCGCTTACGGTATATTCACCTTCACTTATTATAACCATATCCAAGCCCTCGCTTGCAGGCTGTCCGCAATACACGCATGAATTGTCTGAAATACTGTGACCCGTCTTTTCAACCGTTACTGTCTTTACGTCGGTATACTTTTGGTTGTTGAAGGTTACGGTTGCCGTATAATCCTTTTCGCCGTCCGTTGTACAGGTTGCAGGAGTGGTCACCTCGTCTGTGACAGTTGCCGTTAAGGTATTAACGTGTTCACTGTCGTTTGTACAGGTGAACGTTGCCGTTGCGTTTGTATAATCTTCGGACCAAGCCCAGGAGGGTTCACCATAGCTGTGACCGAGTGCAGATACGTACGTATCCTTATAGCTGTCACCGCAACCCGTGCAGGTATGTAAAGTATAGCCCTGCTCCGTACAGGTAGGGGCAACCACTTCGGTTTCGTAGGTATGTTCGTGCGATATCTTTTTGCAGGCGGTCAACCCCGCGGCAAGCGAGCAACAAAATACTGCGGCAAATATTACCACGATAATTTTCTTTTTCATTACGTCCTCCAAACAACTAAAATACACACATATCTATATTAGTCTTTTATATTATGTTCTTAACCAACTGAAATTGTCAAATAGTTTTCACGAAAACATTAAAACGGTACATAGACCCTGACACCGTAGAAAAGGCAGGGTTTTAGTTCCGTTTTAGTTTTGGTATGGTATGCCAACAGATAATAATACGAACGTTGCCAAAACGCCGATATTTCAACGCTTTTATGAAAAATGCTCGCTTGTAGTACGAAGAGTACAACCGCGTTCGCCTTTTCCAAAAATCATCTGAAATCTCGGCGTTTTCGGTTGTGAACAAGTTTTCCGTCGTGTTTTTAGGATAAGACAAGGCACGCGAGCGGCTTAATACTTTACCGTATAAGCCGTGAGCGTAACGCAGTATTAGTCAAAAACACGGCGTAAAACCTGAGTTCGTATTATTATCTGTTGGCATAACTTTGAAATGGATTCAGACGCAGTTGACGGGTTTTAGCCCCGTTTTAGATTTTGTACAATATAAAGATTAATCTTATTCCATAACGAGCGGGTTGATTTGTCAATATCGTTTTGCGAAAATCTCCTGTGCGAAATAACAGTGATTCAGTTTTTCTGAACGCGGTATCCCATAAACGTCGCGTCCTGCAGAACCTGAAAACCGTTGTCCGAAAACTCCCGTACGGTTTTATCGAGGTCTTTCGTCATATACATTACGTGATGTACCGCTTCGCCGTGTTTTTCATAAAAGCGGTCGTAAATATTCTTATCGCCCGAGGTTTCGATAAGTTCGATTTTGGTCGTTCTTTTTCCCCCGTAGAATATCCTTACCTTGCTGTTTTTCTTTTCGCCGCGGTAACGCATGTCGAAAGAGCCCTCGTCGATGACTATTTCGTACCAGTGTTTTATTCCGAGAAGCCTGCCGTACCTGTCGGACGCTTCGTTCCAGTCTTTGACGACGATGCCTACGTGATTGATTTTCCGTATTTTATAAATACTCCTCCTGAATATTTTAGTTTACTTTTGTAAACAGTTTAACCGAAAAAGGAAACTAAAAACGGCCCGATTGCATAAATTCCCCTACAATCGCAAAAATACTTATATCAAACATAAGGAGATTATAATGAAAAAAACAAATCCTTTTTACGAAGAAAACGCCATTCCCGTATCGGAATTCCGCGACTGGTCCGCAATGACCCTGAAACCTTACAACAAAAACACCGCTTCACCTTATACGAAAACGCGAGTCATTCTTATGAACGGCACCGAATTTGAGCAATGCTGGTTCCTTCATAACTTTTCGAGACATGAAAAAAATAACGACCTGCGCCGCGAGCTTGCGCTTCTGCGCCGGCACGAACAACAACAACAGAAAGTAATTTCGTCCTTAAAGCCCGTCGACGAATCGCCGCTCGAAACGACAATTTCGTACGAACAACTCGCCGTTGACCTTACCGCCGTTCTTGCGAGGCACGTCAAAGACGAAAACGTAAAAAACGCATTGAATTTCGCCCTTCTCGAAGATTTCGACCATCTTTACAGATTTGCAAATCTTCTTGAATCCGAACAGGGAAAATCGGCAAAAGACATCACTCGCGAATATACCGAAATAATGCCCGGTCGTCCTACCATTGCAGAACATCGCCACCCGTTTGATGCGATTAACAACTCAATTTGCAACTTAAAGTCCGATTTGTTTACGGTTCTCGTAACAAATATTATTACCGCTGCCGAACAGCAGACTATGAATTACTATATGAATATAGGTGACCTCCATCCCACTTCCGAAGGCAGAAAACTGTATGCCGAAATAGCAATGATAGAGGAACAGCACGTTACCGAATACGGCTCGCTGCTCGATACCACCTGCGGCTGGCTTGAAAACCTCATTATGCACGAATATACCGAGTGCTATCTCTACCACTCGTGCGCGCTGGACGAAACCGATAAGAACATGAAAAAAATATACGAAAGGCTTTATCTCGAGGAATGCGGACATCTTATCCACTCCAAAAACCTTTATAAAACTTACGCCGGAAAAGACGCAATGTCACTCTTCCCCGACGGTGCGGACTTCCCCGAACCTCTTATGTTTGAAGGCAATATCGAATATATCCGCGACGTTATCGCGCGCACCGACTGCTTTACCAAAAAACTCGAAGGTTACGAGTGCGTTCATAATCTGCCATCGGACGACGTTTTCAGACAGTATAATAAATCCGTAAACAAACGTACGGACACGGTTGCAAGTCACAACGTTATCGACGAGCATATCAGAAAATTCGGAAAAGACTATCGCTACGAAGTCAAAGAACATCCCGTAACCGAACTTGCTTCGCGGACGCACGACAACACTACGTTTGCAAGATAAGGCGTTACTTCCTATATTTGGCCGGAAACATACGTTTTCCGGCCTTTATTTTGCAATAAAACAACAACCGTTTTTAAACGTCAAATCATCGCTCACACGAAACCTCGCCACGGAAGGGAAAATTTTTGCGTTTCTCGTTGCATTGATTTTCTCAATCCCGCCCTTAAAATAATAACGTCTTATACTATTCCCTCCGTTTATAAAGGCCGAAATCGGATAATCGCGTGTGTTTTGTGCGGAAGACGCATTTAATGTACCGAAAACGGGACAAACGATCGACATAATTGAAAATAAGTGATATAATTGATTTAACGATTTTCAAGGGGGCTATTATGGAAAGCAAACAAACGCTGATTTTCCGTCTTTATCAGGTTCTGAGCGGTTATTCCGACGCCGACCATCCGCTGACTCAGCAAAAAATCATCGATATTTTAAACGACGAATACGACCTTGTCGTCGAAAGAAAAGCAATCGGTCGCAACGTATCCTATCTCAAAGAAATGGGTTTTGAAATCGAAGGCGACAAAAAAGGAATCTATCTTGCAAGCCGCCCTTTCGAGAACGCGGAACTCCGTCTTCTTATCGACAGCGTTTTAAGCAGCAGCCACATAAACGCGACGTATTCCAAGCAACTCATTGACAAGCTGATACTTTTGGGCGGCAAGTATTTCAAAGCGCACGTCAAGCACGTTTACTCGGTACGCGACTGGAACAAAACTCAGAACCGCGATTTGTTTTTGAACGTCGATCTCGTCGACGAAGCAATCGAAAACGAAAAGCAGCTTGTCTTCGACTACAACAAAATGGGCGCGGACAAAAAACTGCACCGCACCGCTCACCACAAAGTCAGCCCGTATCAGATGCTGTTGCACAACCAGCACTACTACCTTATGGCGTACAACGAAAAGCAATGCGACGTCGCCTTTTACCGCATGGACAAAATCACAAATATGCAGATTTCCGACGATGTACGCACGCCGCTGAAATCCGTCCCGGGATACAAAAACGGCATCGATTACAAGGAACTTTCAACCGCGCGTCCTTATATGTTTGCGGACAAGCCTGAGCGCGTCGTGATTAAACTGCCCGAGCGGCTCATCGACGATATAATCGATTGGTTTGGCGCGGAAATCAAGGTTAAAAGCAATGAAAGCGGCATATTAACCGTCGAAATTGTCGCAAGTCCGAATGCAATGCAATTCTGGGCGATGCAGTACGGCACGTATGCGGAAATAATCGAACCGCAATCTCTCCGTGAAAAAATCAAGGAACGCTTGACGAAAATGCAGGAAAATTATTCAAAATAACCCGCCCTGTTTTGTTCGTTTTCTTCCGGACGATACAATCGAAAAAACATAAAAACCACACCGAAACGACGAGCCTTTCCGCCCGTCGTTTTTTGTCACATTTTGTCAAAATAATCCCGTTTTTCGTTTCCCGAAAAGCACCGCTTTAAGTAATTGAAAATAAAATCGGAATTATCACGCGATAATCGTTGCGAATTTTTCAAAATGGGAATATAATGCTTTCTCGTTTGAGGAACTGATGATGACGGCGGCAATCGTATTATCCGTAATAGCGGCGGCGGGAACGATACTTTCAATCGTATTTCTGCCCGAAGTAAAAATCAAAGGAAAGCGCATTCCCGTATTTTTTGTGGTGCCGGTAATTTCGGCGATACTTATCGTCGCGCTTAACGTGTTGACTTTCAGGGAAGCCTGGGACGGATTGACGGGCGATATGGCGTCGATGTTTCACGGGCGAAACTCCGTCAACCCCGTAAAAATCCTATTGCTGTTTTTCGGAATGACGACGGTGTCGGTATTTCTGGACGAAGCGGGAGTGTTCAGCTTTCTTGCGACCAAGTCGATGAAACTTGCGGGACACAGTCGGACGAAACTGTTTTTCATTCTTTACGGCGTGGTGTCGATTCTGACCGTGTTTACGTCAAACGACATCATTATCCTTACGTTTACGCCGTTTATCTGTTACTTTTGCAAAAACGCCGACATAGATCCCGTGCCGTATCTTGTGACGGAATTTGTTGCGGCAAACACGTTTTCAATGTTTTTCATAATCGGCAATCCGACGAATATATACCTTGCGGAATCATTTCACATGACCTTTTCCGGTTATCTGAAAATAATGGCGTTGCCGACGATATTCGGCGGGCTTTGCGCCCTTCTCGTGCTGTACTTATTGTTCAAAAAACAGTTTAAGGAAGAGATCCCCGTGAACGAAGTCGAGACCGCAAAAATCGAAAAACCGTACCTTGCGATATTCGGCTCGGTGCTTTTAATAATATGTCTTGTATTCCTTATTATCGCGGATTACGTCGGAATCGAAATGTGGGCGGTTGCGACGTGCGCGTTTCTTCTCCTTGTTGTCGGCGCGCTTGTTATCGCCGCCGTGAAAAAGGAAAAACCGACGGAACTCACAAACGTTTTCAAACGTCTGCCCTACGAACTAATCCCCTTTGTCATATCTATGTTTATCGTCGTTTTGTCGCTGAAAAAAACGGGCGTATCGCAAAAAATCGCCGACGTTTTCGGCGCGGCGGGAGAAAGGTACGACATATTGACTTACGGCGTGTCGTCGACGCTCGTCGCAAACCTTATCAACAATATTCCGATGAGCGTTTTGTACTCGGCAATCACCGAAACCGCGTCGCCTTTTGCGGTGTATGCGTCGGTAATCGGCAGCAACATCGGCGCATTCCTGACGCCCGTCGGCGCGCTTGCGGGCATAATGTTCACGGGGCTTTTGAAAAACCTTGACGTAAAGTTTACTTTCCTTGACTTTTTGAAGTACGGCGTTGTCGTCGCAATTCCTACGCTTTTCGCAACCCTTGCGGGGCTGTACGTCGTGTACTTTTTATAATTCACCCGCCGTATAAAAAAAGAACCGAATATTCGGTTCTTTTGAAACTTTAATAAGAGATTGCTATTTCTCCGTTTCGAATATATTTTTAATAATTGCGCCGAGTTCCGAGTCTGAGATTGCAACGGAGATTTCAATAGGTTTTTGAGAATCGTCCTTGATGTATCCTTTTTGCGGCGTTGAAACCCATTTTTTGATTTTCAACATATCTTCGCACAAATTGACGTTTATCGATTGAAAATGGTTTGAAAAACCGCGAAAACCTTTGTACTTCGTCTTTTTCCAAAATTCGTTTACGTTTTTTTCAATATCCGTTTCGGGAGCGTTTGTTGCGATTTTTATTGTTTCTTTGACGGCACTGCCCAACTCGTCAAAGGAAGTTTTCGGCGGAAGGATTATTGTCGGCTCGATTGCGATATGACACCGCATATTTCGTTCGACCGCGTAAGGCACAACCATAAACCCGAACGAACGATTATAAAATACCGCCGTCAGGCTCGTGCGTTTTTTAATATTATCGGAAATGTCCATAAATTTTAATAAAAAAGTTGATTTTTCGCAAGTCCGAACAATAAGACTTTCAGAATTTGACGCAACTCAAAACGTCCATAACGAATGCGACGGTGCCGCCCGTTTCGACCTTTACCGGCGTTTTTACGGCAACGCCCGTGACGTCGGGAGAAGTCACGAAAGACGCCTCGATATGCTTTTTCGCGTGCTTTTCCAGAATTTCCAGGACGGTATCGACCTGCGCCCTTTCGACGCCGATAAGAAGCGTCACGCTTTTCTTTTTCAAAAATCCGCCCGTTGACGAAAGCATCGTCGTATAAAAGCCCCGGGTGGTAAGGTCGCGTACGGTTTCCGTGGCGTTTCCGCCGGACAACACGGCCATAATCATTTTGTCGCAAAGTATATTCATATCGCGTCTCCTTTTTTTATTATCGCACCGGAAAGCGTCATTGTCAATAGCAAAAACAACCGCTTTTGCCGTGGGATTCCGATAAAACGTCCAAAAAACGGCGATTTTAATAAAATATATTTACAATTTATATATTCAATGATATAATTAAATAACATTATTATTTTTTGTAAGGAGAAGTATGTTAACAGAACAACCCGACCCTGACCCTGACAGTATTATATTGTCGGTCATTTTCATCATAATACTTGTGCTGTTTTCGGGCTATTTTTCGGCAACCGAAACTGCTTTTACTTCGGTAAACCGCACGAAACTCAAACTTAAAGCGCAGGACGGCAACAAAGCCGCCAAAAACGCGCTGTATCTTCTGGACAGATATGACAAAGTGATTTCGGCGATCCTCGTCGGCAACAACCTTGTCAATATCACGCTTTCGGTATTATTCAACAATCTTTTTGAAACAGTCATTCCAAACGCCGCGGTAAGCGGTATCGTTTCGGTCGCGGTATCAACTGTGATTGTTCTGACGTTCGGCGAAATGTCGCCCAAAATGATTGCGAAAGAAAACTCCGAAAAGATTTCGATGGCGTTCGGCTACCCGATGCGCGCGATAATGGTCATTCTGTACCCCATCACGATTTTGTTTGCGGGGCTGAAATTCCTTCTTCGCAAGATATTCAAGTCGAAAAACGACGACAAAATCACCGAGGAAGAACTCTTATCCATGGTCGAAGAAGCGCAGGAAGACGGCTCTCTTGACATGCAGGAGCGCGAACTTATTTCCAGCGCGATTGAGTTTGACGACGCGGAAGTCGAGGATATTTTCGTGCCGCGCGTGAACGTTATCGCGGTGCCCATCGACATGCCGATGGAAAAAATCAAGGCGCTTTTCCTGGAACATAATTTCTCGCGTATGCCCGTGTACAAAAACACAATCGACAGCATCGTGGGTATGATCCATAATATCGACTTCTTCACCGCCCTTGAAAAAGGTGAAAATTCGATAAAAAACTACATCACCCCCGTTACCATCGCGACGGAACATATGAAAATTTCGACCCTTCTGAAAAGCATGCAGCGCCAAAAAGTGCATATGGCTGTCGTTGTGGACGAATACGGCGGAACGCTGGGCATTGTTACCCTTGAAGATATTCTGGAAGAACTTGTCGGCGAAATCTGGGACGAACACGACGAGGTCGTGAACTACTTCACGAAAATCGACGACACGACTTATATCGTCGACGGCCGTGCGGAACTCGATAAATTCTTTGAAACTTTCGGGCTCGATAAGGATGAGGCTGCAGACTTCGACTCCCAGACAGTCAGTGGCTGGATTATCGCGGAAATCGGCGAAATCCCCAAAAAGGCGCAAACCTTCAATTACAAAAACTTGACGATCATCGTAAACAGGCTTACGCAGCGCAAAATTCTGGACGTCAAAGTCATCGTAAACCCCGTTGAAGAAAACGAGGATGACGCAGAAAAACCCTCGCTCTTTGAAAAGGTGAGCGAAAGAATCGCCGAAAAACAGGAAAACAAACAGGATGACAACGAATAACCGCGTCAAAACCAAAAGGCTGACAACCCGTCAGCCTTTTTTTTGCGTATTTAGCGCGGAACAAAAAAACACGCGCCGCTTCGGGCGCGTATTTTTTATATAAAACAAATCGGAAAGAGAGCAAATTAAAATTTCAAAAACAAGCCGTGCTTTTCAAAGTCCGAAACATTCACTTCTTTCACGTCGTAGCCGTCGTTTTTGATTGCGGATACTATTTTGTCGACGTCGGTGTTGTCGTCGCAGATTATTTCGCTCAAACCCGATACGCGCGACGAGCGTACTTTTTTCACGTCAGCCGCTTTTCTTACGGCGTCGTTCACGTGCGACTCGCACATACCGTCAACGTGCAAAGATATTTTTTTCATATTAAGCCCTTTCTTTTTCTACCTTATTGTAAACTAAATTTTCCCACTTGTCAACAGAACATGAATAAAATTTCACATTTTGTTTATTTGTGTCATCCAGACGGTCTTTTTGACAGTATATATATTTCTTTTTTTACCATATAAAAATAATAACGTCTTCCGCCCTTTTTTTCGTTTTACAGAAATGCGGTTTTTATTGTATAATGGTGAAAAGCATCAGGAGATCCTATTATGAAAATTTCAAACGATATAAAATACGTCGGCGTGAACGATAGAAACCTTGACTTGTTTGAGGGGCAATACGTCGTGGAAAACGGCATGGCATACAACTCTTACGTCATTATCGACGAAAAAGTCGCTGTGATGGATTCCGTCGATAGATCCTTCGGCGCCGAGTGGCTTGAAAACATCGCGGTCGCTTTGAACGGTCGCACGCCCGATTACCTTGTCGTGCAACACATGGAGCCCGACCATTCGTCAAATATTATGGCGTTTTCGGAAAAATACAAGGACGCGAAAATCGTGTCGTCCCTTCGCGCGTTCCAGATGATGAAAAACTATTTCGGCACGGATTTTCGGGACAGACAAGTCGTGGTGAAAGAAGGCGACGTTTTGCCGCTCGGAAAACACAACCTGTCGTTTATCGCCGCTCCCATGGTACATTGGCCCGAAGTCATCATGACTTACGACGACTTTGACAAAGTTTTGTTCTCGGCAGACGCTTTCGGAAAATTCGGCGCACTCGACACCGACGAAGACTGGGCGTGCGAGGCAAGAAGATATTATTTCGGCATTGTCGGAAAATACGGCGCGCAGGTGCAATCGGTTCTGAAAAAAGCGGCGGCGCTCGATATCAAAATCATTTGTCCGCTGCACGGTCCGTGGCTTTTTGAAAACATTCCGTATTATCTCAATCTTTACGATATTTGGTCGTCGTACGGCGTGGAAAGCGACGGCGTTGTCATCGCGTATACGTCGGTTTACGGCCACACCGAAAAAGCGGTGAATCTGCTCAAAGCGGAACTTGAAAACAAGGGCGTGAAAGTGCCCGTTTTCGACCTTGCGAGATGCGATATGGCGGAAGCGGTCGAGGACGCGTTCAGATACGGAAAGCTCGTGCTTGCGACAACGACGTACAACGGCGATATTTTCCCGTTTATGAAAACGTTTATCGAACACCTTGTCGAAAGAAACTTTCAGAACCGCACCGTCGGATTTATCGAAAACGGCTCGTGGGCGCCGCAGGCTTCGCGTATTATGCGCGGCATGCTGGAACAGCAAAAAAACCTTACGCTTCTTGACGCCGACGTCAAAATTTATTCGGCGGTAAGCGACAAAAACGTCGCTGAAATCCAGGCTCTTGCAAACGCATTGTTGCAATAATACACGGCGGAAATCATGGAAAAGGTAATAATTGCGTCCAACAATATGAACAAAATCCGCGAATTTTCGGAGATGCTCGGGAAAGACGTTCAGGTGCTGTCGCTTCACGACGTCGGCTTCGATTCGGAAATCGACGAAAACGGCGAAACCTTTTTCGACAACGCGCTTATCAAGGCAAAAACGATAAGTCTGTTCCTTCGCGAAAAAGGAATATCCGCGCCCGTTTACGCCGACGACAGCGGACTGTCGGTAAACGCCCTTAACGGCGCGCCCGGCGTGCACAGCGCAAGGTATGCAGGCATTCACGGCGACGATAAGAAAAACCGCGATTTACTTTTGAAAAACCTTGAAAATATTACCGACCGAAGCGCGTATTTTATCTCGGTCATCGCCTGCTATTACCCCGACGACACTTACGTTTTCGGCGTCGGCAAAACCTATGGCAGAATCTTGCGGCGCGAAGAAGGAAGCGGCGGATTCGGCTATGACTGCATATTTTATTCGGACGATCTGAAAAAGTCTTTCGGACTTGCGACAGCGGAAGAAAAAAACGCCGTGTCACACCGCTACCGCGCACTGAAAGACGTGATGACAAAAATCAAATAAGCGGGAAGCTATTAAAACGCCGCGGCAGATGCCACGGCTTTATTTTTGCAAAAGTTGGTTTTTATTGAACGAAAATCACCGCTTAAAGTATGTTTTTTATCTCGTCAAGACTTTCAACGTAATAATCCCAAATTTTATTTTCGGGAATATCCGTGCGGTCGTGATTGAACCATACGGTCTTTATCCCCGCGTTCCGTCCGCCTGCAATATCGGCGGTAAGCGAATCGCCGATAAGCACGATTTCGTCCTTTTTCGCATTCGCGTTTTCAATGCAATAATCGAAGTATTCTTTCGACGGTTTCATCGCCCCGACCGCCTCGGAAATAAACAGCCCCGAAAAATACTTTTTCATATCGGCTTTTTCAAGGCGGAAATCCTGTTGTTTGAACGGGCCGTTGCTCGTTGCAAAAAGTTTATACTTTCCGTAAAGATTCGTTAAAAGTTCGTGCGCGCCCGACACGGGTTCTGCCGACACCGCAAGGAAGTCGTGAAAGATATCTTCAAACTCGGGCCCGTCGATGCCCTTTATCCCGAACGCGTCGAAAACCAGATTCCACCTGATTTTTTTCAAGCCGTCTTTTGTGAGCGTGCCGTCCTCGATTCTTCGCCATAGATTGTCGTTGATTTTTTTGAAGCACTCAAACAATCCGTTTTCGTAGTGTTTCCCGTATTTTTCAAGCCCTTTCGACATGGCGTACGTCGCGCACACGTCGAAGTCCAGAAGGGTGTTGTCGATGTCGATAAAAACCGTAGTTATCATATTTACCTCAATAAAATATTATCAAATTTCCGCACGATATGCAATCGTAAAACCGCATAAAAAGTTGTAGATTTTTACTATACCCGTATGATATAATATAAGTAATTAAGATTCGGAGGCAATTATGAAAACTTTACTCAAAAACGGTACTATCGTTGACGGCAGCGGCGGCAAGCCGTACGTGTCGGACGTTCTTATCGAAAACGACAAAATCACGAAAATCGCAAAAGACATCGATGCCGCGGACGCCGAAGTTATCGACTGCACGGGCTTGACTGTTGCCCCGGGCTTCATCGACGCGCACAGCCACAATGATTTCTTTTACGACTACGACGACGCGGAAAGGTTTTACGAGCCGTTTATCCGTCAGGGAATCACCACCCAGATCACGGGCAACTGCGGATTTTCGCCGTTCGGCGTCGACAAAAACACAAAATATAAGGACAAAGTCGGCGGCGGTTTATTCCACGCCAAAAACCCAGGCAGTTTCAAAGACTTTGTTAAAAATGCCGAAGGCAAACTTTACGTCAATATCGTCCCCCTTATCGGACACGGCACGACGCGCATAAGCATTTCGGGCTTTGACGCGAAACCGCTCACGAAAGAACAAATCGACGAAGAAATGAAGCTCGTCGACGAGGCAATGGAAAACGGCGCGTTCGGCGGAAGTTTCGGCTTTATGTACGAGCCCGGCATGTACAGCAAAACGGACGAACTCGTCGCGTTTGCAAAGGAACTGCAAAAGTACGACGGTATCCTGACCATTCACCCGCGCGCTGAATCGAAAGTCGCGATGGGTTATCCCCTTATCTCGAAACCGCATATCGAAATCGCGCTGGACGAAATCATCGACATTATGGAAAAGTCGAAAGTCAGGACGGAATACAGCCACCTTATTTTCGTCGGTCGTTCGTCGTGGCCGAGCGTCGAGCCTATGCTCAAAAAACTGCACGACTACAACGAAAAAGGATATAAAATCGCCTACGACAACTACGCTTTCACTTACGGCGCGTCGGTCATCACAATCGTAATGCCCGCCTGGTATCTCGCAATGAGCAAGGAAGACCGAAAGAAACCTTTCAACCGTTTCAAACTGCGCGTACTCGTGGAAATGTCCAAAAAACTTCTGGGGCTGGATTTCAGCGACTTCACGGTCGCGTACATTTCGGACGACCATAAGGAATACGAAAACCGCACGATTGCGGAAATTGCTAAATCGGAAGGAATATCCGACTTTGACTGCTACTTAAAACTCGTCGATTTGTCGAACGCGCAAGGCAGACTTTACATCGACAAATATTACAACGACGCAATAATCGACAGGCTGATGAAAGACGACCTGTCCATCTTTATGACGGACGCGTGGGTTGAAGAAGCCGGCACGCAAAACGGCGCGACGTATCAGTGCTTCCCGTACTTTTTGGTGCGCGCGAAGAATAACGATATCCCCGTTGAAAACGTCGTAAGAAAAATGACGGGCGCGACTGCGGAACGCTTCAAAATCAAAGACCGCGGGTTTTTGAAAGAAGGTTATTTCGCCGACGTTACCGTTTTCGATTTCGACAACGTGGAAGTAAATCCGAAAGTCCCCGACTTCACCCCCAAAGGCATAAATTACGTCTTCATCGGTGGCGAAAAGGTTGTGTCAAACGGCGAATATATCTCGAAAACCGCCGGCAAAGTCATACTCAAAAAATAAGGTAGGACAACTATGTGCATCGCAAAAATCGCGTTTAACGCCCTTTTCAGACCAAGTAAACATTTGTTTACGCCAAAAACGCCGTTTGCTGAAAAGGTAATGGGACCCAATTTCAAGCATTTGTACGACACCAGCTCAGCTGCAAGCAGGCTTGTCAAAACGTGGGACAAGGAAATTATCCCCGTTAACACTTTCGACTCTCTTACGCTTGAAGGCTGGTTTTATACCGCGGGCGAAAACGCGCGCGATACCGCCATTCTCGTGCACGGCTACAACAGCAGTCCCATGGGCGATATGTCGGCAATAATGCAGTTTTATTTAAGACGCGGCATCAACGTTCTTCTGACAAACAACCGCGGCGGCAAAACGAGCGTCGGCAATAACATCACTTTCGGACTTTACGAAAGGCTCGACACCGCTCTGTGGGTTGACAAACTCAACGAGCGTTTCCCCGACGGCAGCATTATTTTGCACGGTATTTCTTTGGGCGGCGCAACCGTTTGTCTTATGTCCGAACTTGACCTGAAAAACGTTAAATGCGTCGTGTCGGATTGCGCCTACACCTCGATCCGCGCGGAATTTGCACACAGTTCGAAACTCACCATGGGTTTTACGCCGAAAGCCACGCTGGAACGCGTTTATAAACTTTTTGCAAAAGAATTCGGCAATACCGTCGACGACTTCACGCCTCTCAAAGCGGTGCAACACGCAAAATATCCGATACTGTTTATTCACGGCAAGGAAGACCGTTTTATCCCTGTGCGAATGGCGCACGAACTTTACAACGCCTGTTCCTCGGACAAACGCCTGTTCCTTGTGGACGGCGCGGGACACGGCGCGTCGTATGCAAACGCCCCGAAAGAGTACGAATCCGCCGTGATGGACTTTGTAAACGCCAACAAATAAAACTCAACCGAATAACAAAAAAGCCACGGGATTCCGTGGCTTTCTTTTTGTAGTTTTTATAATCGTTATTCGAGTTCGGTTGCGCCGGTGTAAAGCTGATAATACGTGCCGTGCATTGCGATAAGTTCGTCGTGGGTTCCTCGCTCGATAATTCTGCCGTGATCGAGGACGATGACGCTGTCGGCGTTTCTGATTGTCGAAAGCCTGTGCGCGATAACGAAAACCGTCCTGCCTTTCATAAGGTTATCCATACCGGCTTGCACGATCGCTTCGGTGCGGGTATCGATTGACGACGTCGCTTCGTCCAGAATCATGACGGGCGGATCTGCGACGGCGGCGCGCGCGATACTTAAAAGCTGGCGTTGTCCCTGAGACAGATTTGCGCCGTTTCCCGTGATTACGGTATTATACCCTTCGGGAAGTCGTGTGATGAAGTCGTCGGCGTTTGCAAGTTTTGCTGCGGCGATACATTCTTCGTCGGTGGCGTCGAGGCGGCCGTAGCGGATATTATCCATGACGCTTCCCGTGAACAGGTTGGTGTCCTGCAAAACCATACCCAAAGACCTTCTTAGATCCTTTTTGTTGATTTTATTGATATTTATCCCGTCGTAGCGGACTTTGCCGTCCTGAATGTCGTAAAACCTGTTGATAAGGTTGGTGATTGTCGTTTTGCCCGCGCCCGTTGCGCCGACGAAAGCGAATTTCTGACCAGGTTTTGCGCGAAGGGATACGCCGTGCAGCACGAGTTTGTCGGGGACGTAACCGAAATCGACGTCGTCAAGTTCGATATCCCCTTTGAGTTCCACGTAAGTGGTGGTATCGGTTTCCTTGTGGTAATGTTTCCACGCCCAAAGCCCCGTGCGTTTTTCGCTTTCGACAATATTTCCGTTTTCGTCCTTCGTGGCGTTGACAAGCATGACGTAGCCGTTGTCGGTTTCTTGTTGTTCGTCAATCATATCGAACACGCGCGACGCGCCCGCAAGCCCCATTGTAACCATCGAGATTTGTCCCGCGATGTTGCCGATATTGTTGGAGAGCTGGCGCGAAAGCGACAGGAAGGAAACGAGAACGCCGACCGTCAGCGGATTGAACCCGGTAATACCGACGTTTTTGAACCCGGTATTGATTTCCGAAATGACCAGAAGTCCGCCGATAAACGCCAGCAATACGTACATGAGATTGCCCATGTTGCCGAGAATCGGCATAAGGATATTGCCGTAAGTATGCGCCCTCCTGCTGTCGTCGTTGAGTTTATCGTTGAGTTTGTCAAAACCTTGTTTTGCGGCGTCTTCGTGGTTGAACACTTTCACGACTTTCTGACCGTTTATCATTTCTTCGATATATCCTTCTTCGTCGGCGACGGCGACCTGTTGCGCGACCATATATTTGCCGCTTGCTCCGCCGATTTTCACGACGACGAAAAGCATAAGCAGTATCACCGCAACGACGATAAGCGTCAGATATAAGCTGTACGTCAGCATTACGATGAACACCGCGACCAGCGTGAACGCCGACTGGAACAATACGGGCAGACTGTTGCCGATAAGCTGGCGCACGGCGTCGGTATCGTTGGTATAGGTACTCATTATCGTACCGTGCTTGTGCGTATCGAAATATTTAATGGGCAGGGATTCCATATTGTTGAACATATCTTTTCTGAAATGATACAACGTTCCCTGCGTAATGATTGCGTTAAGCTGGTTGTTTACGACAGAGCCGATAACGCCCAATACGAAAAACAAAACCATCGTCGCGCCCATTCTGACAAGCAGGACGGAAGCCTCGCTCCACGGCATATTCTGCGAAAGCGCTGGCGTGATGACGTCGTCGATGAGTTTCTGCATATAGACGTTGCCGACAAGCATGCCTGCCGACACCATCAGAAGGGTGATGCACATTATGATAATCTGCCAGCCGTAATATTTGAAAAGGTATTTCAAAAGACGGGCAAACGTACCCTTTTTGGCGGATTGCATATTGCGTTGATTTTTCATTGCGGAAGCCTTTTTCATTGTGCGTCGCCTCCTTCTTCGTTGTCGGAGTGGCGGGTTTGCGACTCGTAAACGCTCCTGTATTCTTCACTCGTTTGCATAAGTTCCTCGTGCGTGCCGATTGCGGCGATACGTCCGCCTTCCATCACGATGATTTTGTCTGCGTCCTCAACGGAAGCCACGCGCTGAGCGATGATGATTTTGGTCGTGTCGGGGATTTCTTCCCTGAACGCTTTCCTGATAAGCGCGTCGGTCTTTGTATCGACTGCCGACGTACTGTCGTCAAGAATAAGGATTTTCGGTTTTTTAATGAGTGCGCGCGCGATACAAAGTCTTTGTTTCTGTCCGCCCGAAACGTTCGTGCCGCCCTGCTCGATATGCGTGTCGTAGCCGTCGGGGAACGACTCGATAAATTCGTCGGCGCAGGCAAGACGACATACGCGTTTGATTTCTTCGTCCGACGCTGCGTCATTGCCCCAGCGGATGTTTTCTTTTATCGTGCCGGAAAACAACACGTTCTTTTGCAGCACCATGGATACCGAATCGCGAAGCGCGACCAGGTCGTAATCTCTGACGTCTTTGTCGCCGACAAGAAGCCTGCCTTCGCTCACGTCGTACAAGCGCGGGATAAGTTGCACAAGGCTGCTTTTGCTGGAACCCGTGCCGCCGAGAATACCCACCGTTTCGCCTGATTTGATTGAAAGATTTATGTTTTCAAGCGCGTATTTTTCAGCCTTTTCGCTGTATTTGAACGAAACGTTTTCAAAGGTTATATCGCCGTTTTCAACAGTTGTAATGCCGTTTTCGGGGCTTTTAAGCGACGATTCCGTCACAAGAACTTCTTTGATACGGTTTGCGCTTTCAACCGACATCGTCAGCATGACAATCACCATCGAAAGCATCATCATCGACATCAACGCCATTATCGCGTAGTTGATAAGCGCAGACAAATTGCCGACTGTGAGTTCCTCTCCGTGCGACGTGATTATCGTCTTGGAACCCAAAAACATAATGACCGCGATGACCGTAAAAATGCACAGCATCATTATAGGCCAGGCAAGCGCCATGATACGCTCCGCCTTTGTGAAGTCGTTTCTGACCTCGGACGATACCTTTTCAAACTTTCCTTTTTCGTAGTCTTCCCTGACGAAAGATTTCACGACGCGGATCGCCTGCACGTTTTCCTGCACCGACTCGTTCATATCGTCGTATTTTCTGAAAATCTTTCTGAAAAACGGCATTACGAACTTCATCATAAGCGCAAGAGCAAGCATAAGTACGGGCATCGCCGCAAGGAAAATAAGCGCGATTCTCCAATTTATACGGAAGCTGAAAACGAATGCGAAAATCAGCATCAGCGGCGTTCTTATCGCAATGCGGATAATCATCTGATATGCGTTCTGAACGTTCGTAACGTCGGTCGTAAGCCTTGTGACAAGACTCGACGTCGAAAACCTGTCGATTTCCGCAAACGAGAAGTCCTGAATCTTATAATACATATCGTGGCGCAGATTCTTTGCGTATCCGCACGACGCCGTCGCCGCAAACTTACCCGCGATAAAACCGCAAAGAAGCGAAGCAAGCGCCATCGCAAGCAGTATCAGTCCGTATTTGATAATGGGGTCCATGGATATCGACTTGCTGATTTCGTCGATAAGCACCGCCATTACAGTGGGAATAAGCGTTTCCAGCACGACCTCTCCGATGATGAAAATCGGCGTGAGAATCGAGGGAAGTTTATAATCCCTTATACTCTTTTTCAATACTTTTATTGTGTCCATCTATGCTCCTAAAAATTTTAATCGTTGTTGAGATTTCCTTTCAGTTTTTCAAGGATTGCGATAAGTGTTTCGATTTCTTCGTCCGAAAAATCTTTCCAGAATTCTTTCCCGACATCGATAGCATCCCTGCGCGACGATTTCAGAAGCGCGCTGCCCTCGTCGGTAATATATACGCTTTTCATACGCTTGTCGTCGCTGTCGAACACGCAGGAAACGAGTCCCCTGCTTTCAAGCCCGGAAAGAAGCCCGACGACTGTCGGGTGCGAAACTTCCAGATACGTTTCGACGTCTTTTTGCGTCGATTTCCCGCCCGACTTGTCCAAAAACACCAACAATCTGTGTTGCGAACAGGTCACGCCGTACTTCTTGAACGTCCTGATTATTTTTTTGTCGGTTTTCTCACTGATTTGTTTGATAAGAAAGCCGGCGTATTGTCTTTTATCCATGAAAACTCCGTCGTAAAATGTAGTATGCTACATATATACAACAAAGAAAAAAAATTGTCAATAATTTTTAACTAAAATTCCGTAGGAAGTTACACTTTTTTTAAAATATCGGTTGCAGTTTTTTATAGTGATTATTTGTTTAATAATTATAATAGTATTTGTTTAATACCTATTTGCCCTTTTTCGACAAGCCTTTTCTCTTTACTTTTTCAAAAGGATTTTTGTTTTTCCCTGCGAAATAACATATCAGAACGTACAGCGCCGACAACACGACGACCGCGCCGATAAGTACGCCGTACATTGCGCCGACGCTTACTTTGTCGCCAAAGAAATATAAGTTGCAATCAACGCCGTCCTTAACCCCGTCTATTACTTCTTTCGGGAAGCCTTGCTTTGCCATCTCGCCGTAAACGCCGTTTAACGAATGATTTCTTAAAAGTGAAGTGCCGTATGTGCCGGGAAGCAGCATAATAAAGTTTTGCAGACCTTTCCCGAAACTCGATATCGGCATATACGCGCCGCAAATAAAACCGTAGCCCGCCGATACTATCGTACCGATGCCCGCAGCCTGCCCCTGCGTCCTTAAAAGCGCATTCACGACGCTTGACAACGCCGTGCCGAAAGCCGTCAGCAGGAACACGTCGACGATAATTAAAGCGACGTCCGAAAAACTCATATACCAGCCGCTCGCCGCAACGTAAATAAGCCCGGCGGCAGTCGCCGCGTATGTTACGATAAGCGTCGTGAAAAAGGTTCCCGAAAAGTACGACGCCGCGATTACCGATCGCTTTGCGGGCGACACAAGCAAGTCTTTTCTCGCCCCGGTGATGCGGTCGTTTACCATAAGCGTATTGCTGCAAAACGCAACCGTCACGCAACACACCGCAAGAAGCGACGATACGAGTTCCCCCGCAACCATTCCGCTTATCAGTTTTTCGGGGACGGAAACGCCGTCCGGCAACGCCGCAACAAACGAGTTCCTGTAAACTTTTGCCAAAAACGTGACGTACAAGACAAGAAGTATCACGGGCGTGATAAGCGACGTGAAAAACATTCCCTTGTCCTTAAAAAACACCTTTATATTTCGTTTCGTCAACGCAAGAAAAGTTTTCATAACGCGCCTCCTTCGGGCTTTTTGCCCGTGACGGACAAAAACACGTCGTCCATTTTGCCCTTTGTTATTTCAAAATCTGTGAACAGCGCGGGGTTTTTAATAATTAAATCCCGTGCTTCTGCCGTGTCTTTCACGGACACTTTGAACGCGTCCCTGATTTTTTCGTACGGAAGACCCAACGCCTTGACTTTTTCTTCTTCGGCGTTATAAATCGTAACGAAGTCGCCGGTATACTTGTTTTTGAGCGAAAGGGGCGTTCCTTCCGCCGCGATTTTCCCTTTGTCGAGTATCACGACGTAGTCGGCGTCCGCCGCCTCTTCCATATAATGCGTCGTGAGAAACACCGTCATATTCCGACTTTTACGAAGGTTTGTTACGACGTTCCAAAGGAGTTTGCGCGCTTCGGGATCGAGCCCCGTCGTCGGTTCGTCCAGAATTAAGATTTTCGGATTGTGAATAAGTGCGCGCGCCACGTCGACTCTTCTTTTCTGTCCGCCCGAAAGTTTTTCAAACGTTCTTGGCAACAGTTCTTTGAAGTCCAGCATTTCGGAAAGCGCGGCGATTCTTTCTTTTACCGCTTTCCCCGTGATACCGTATAAACTCGCGCGGGACGTAAGGTTGTCTTTGACCGAAAGTTTCGCGTCAAGCGCGGACGTCTGATATACGACGCCGATTTCTTTCGTGATGTTTTTCATATCGTTATCGACGTTCATACCGTCGATTATCACCTCGCCGCCGTCTTTTGAAAGGGTGCCGCACATTATGGATATCGTCGTTGATTTTCCCGCGCCGTTCACGCCGAGAAACGCAAACAACTCCCCCTCCTTCACGACAAGCGACAAGTCGTCGACGGCGTGCACGTCCTGAAACGATTTGTCAAGGTTTTTGATTTCGATAATATTTTTCATTCTTTTTTATACAACCTGCCCTACGTTTTTACGGTAAGTCTTGTAAAAGGGGAAACCCTTTGCGGACTTCCCCAAATTATCTTTTAACGGCGGAATTTACTTTTGATCGCGGTCGAAAGCCTCGATTGCGGCAAGCGCGATGTCAAGTCCCAATGCAAACGTTTCGGGTATCATCTGATCGGGCGTGTCGCGACGATTGTGATAATACGGCGCATATTTCGGGTTTTGTCCGGCAACCGCCGCCGCCTTGAATCCTCCCCTTGAAAACGCCGCCGCGTCGGACGCGCCGAAAGGCACTACGCCGTGAGGCAACGGGTGATTTACGTCGGGATCGTTGCACGCTTCGTCCAGAAGCGCAACGACTTCGGGGCTGTTTTTCACCATGCCCGTCATGTCGCGGTGATAAATCGTCATATAGTCATAGTCGCGCATCGTGTCGAAAGCGATAATGTACGTTTCGACGTCCTTGTTTTCGCCTTTATGGCGTTTCGTGAATGCGGTTGCGCCGCGAAGCCCGGCTTCTTCACTGCCCGTAAGCAATGCACAGACTTCGGTGTTTTCATATCTGATTCCGCTTTCTTTCAGACATTTGAGCGCGGACACTGCGACGAATACGCCCGTAAGGTTATCGTTTGCGCCGGGGGACAGCACCTTAAAGTTGCAAACGAAGAAAAGTCCGATGTACGCAACGACGGTGCATGCGGCGAAAATCACACTCCAAAGCGGGGTAACGCCTTTTGCGATATTGATTGAAAAAATGACGATCGACGCGAGCGCGCACAGCAAATCGACTGCAAGTACGCCGACCATGACTTCCTGTCTTATCTTCATAAGCGTCCATTCGTACGCGCTGTCGGTGTGGCCGTTGATGATGATACGGCGTTTTACGTCGCCCGTCGGTTTATACTTCGCATATACGTTGCACGACGTCGTTTCCGGCAAAAATTTGTCGATGAACGGCACGTAGAACAAGAATTCCAGCACGACGATAACAATGGACAAAACCGCAAGTACCAGCGAAATTATCCTTACCGCAAGCGTCAGCGCGGGATTGCCGACAAGCGTCAGCAGCTGCAAAAGCGCGCCGATAATCAAAAATACGCCGATGATTTTCGTGAATCCGACAAGCGCGTGTCGCGACACTTTGAAATCTTCGATTGCGCTTTCGTCCGCCCAGCCGTTGGTGTCGATCTGGTTTTTGATCCATTCCTGGGCTTCCCGTTCTTTCGGCATGCCCGATTCACGCGGGCCGATGTTGGTGCAGATGTCTGTGATTGCGTTCATACTGTAATCGACGGCGTTTTTCCTTACCTCTTTCGATACTTTCATGACAATTCTCCTTTTTTCGGACAGTTTTGTCCGTTATCAATTTTTATTCGTTAATAAGCGACAGCACGTCGCTTGCAACCTGATTTAATCCCGTGTTTTCTTTCAGGACGTTCAGCCCTTTGAGTGCGCGAATGGCCGCGTCGATATCGTCGGGGAAAATACTGTCCGAAAACACTTTTATGTCCTTGATTACGCCGCCCGACAACGTGAAACTCACGTCGGCGTATCCCCAGGAAAACCTTTTGTACTTATGACTTTGAAGTTTCACGTCCTTTCCGTACAGCCATAAATCGTCGGAATATTTTTTGTAAAATTCGTCGGTTTTCTTTTCGTCCACGGCGGAATTCTCCAAAATCCGCCCGTATTTCTCGGTTAAAACGTCTTTTATCGCCTGCTTTACGGCTTCGACGTCGATACTTTCGTCAAGGTCGTGAAGATTTACAACGCGCGACTTCACGCTCGCAACGCCCTTGCCTTCCAGCTTGTCGGGTTTCACGTTCAGAAAGTCGCTCATTTTCGACGTGTCGGCGGATATTAAAATCGTGCCGTGATGCAACGCCGCCGTCTGTGTTTTGAGATATGCGTTGCCCGAAAACTTTCGCCCGTCGATGACAATGTCGTTTCGTCCGTTGATTTCCGCAAAAAGCCCGAGTTTTTTCACCGCGCGGATAATAATATCGTTGTTCTCGTTCACGTCGTAATCCGAAAGACTTGTTATGAACGAGAAATTGAGATTACCTTTGTCGTGGAAAACCGCGCCACCGCCCGTCGGACGCCGTGCAAGGAAACCGCCTGCGTCGTGGAGTTTTTTAATATTCACGTCAAGGTATGCGTTCTGGTGTCTTCCGATGACGACCGTGTTGTCGTTGCGCCAAAGATAAACGATAAGTTCGCCGTCTTTCGCCGCGTCCATAAGCGCGCTCTCGAGAGCAAGATTGTAATGCGGATTAAACCCGCTTGTTTCAATATATCTTACTTTATCGTACGTTTTTGCCATATAAACAAGTTATCTTGCGGTATTATTTAATCTCAAACAAACCTTCGCGCACAACTTCGCAAACGGTCGGATGCGGGAAAACGAGTTTTTTCGCGCGGTCGATATCCACCTTCATATCAATAAGATTCGACACCGCGACGATATACTCGGACGCATAATTTCCGACGACGCTCGCGCCGATAAGCACGTTGTTATCTTTGTCGTATACAAGTTTCAGAATACCGGTATAGTCGGTGTTTTCCGCGATATATCTGCCCGAATACATTAAGGACAGCTGCACCTCGTCGGCGTTTATTCCCTTTTCGATCGCCGCCGAAAGCGTGTATCCCGCCGAAGCGACTTCGGGAGTCGTGTATATAACCGACGGTATGGAGTCGTAATTCATTTCATCGGGAACGTTAAGCATATTGTTTACGGCGACTTCGCCTTCTCTGTACGCAGTGTGTGCAAGCATCGACTTTCCGTTGACGTCGCCCGCGGCATAGACGTTTTCGACGTTGGTTTTAAGGCGGCTGTCGGTAACGATTGCGCCGCGCTCGGTTTCAACGCCGATGTTTTCAAGCCCGAATCCCGTTACGTTTGCGCGACGACCGACCGACAACAAAATTTTGTCGGCAAGTATTTCTTCTTCGCCGTTTTCGGTCTCGACGACCGCGCCGTTTTCGGTAATCTCTTTGACCTTTGAAGAAAGACGGAATTTTACGCCCTTCTTTTCAAGTGCTTTTTGCAAAACCGCGCTTACTTTTTCGTCGGTTGCGCCCGCGATCTTCCCGAGCATTTCGACAACGACAACGTCGCTCCCGACCGACGAATAATAATCCGCCATTTCAAGTCCGATTACGCCGCCGCCCATAATAAGCAGTGTTTTCGGGATTTCGACAAGGTTCAGCGCCTCGCGGTTGGTTATCGCAAGCCCGCTTTCAATCGCTTTGTCGACGCCCGGGATTTTCGGGATAAACGCGCTGCTTCCCGTTGCGATAAGCAAAAATTTTGAGTTGTATTCGACGTTTTCGGATTGTACGACGACGCCGTTCTCGTCGCGGCAAAGTATCTTCGCCTCCGCCTTTACAACGGTAACTCCCGCGCCCTTCAATTTCGCGCGCACACCCGTTACAAGACGTTTCACGACCTTATTTTTTCTGTCGATGACGGCTTCTTGCGATACTTCGCCGTTGCCCGAAAACTTCACGCCGTAATTTTCGCCGTGCTTAAAATAATTCAGTACTTTCGCGCTGTTCAATAATGTTTTGCTGGGAACGCAGCCTTCGTTCAGGCAAACTCCGCCGAGTTCGTTTTTCTCAAACAATACGACGGACAATCCTTTTGACGCGGCGTATGCCGCAGCGTTGTATCCGGCAGGACCGCCGCCGAGTACCGTCAAATCAAAATTTTCCATAAACCCTCATATTTTCCGTAATATATCCATTGTACGGGATAAGCGACGAAAAGTCAATTTATTGACTTTACGAAAAAATTTCCTTTGCTGTCATATTAACTGTCATTTTGACTTTTGTTGAAAATTTTGCGCTTGACAACCGCCTTTTTTGGATATATCCTTATATTTATGAAAACAGCAGCGATAATACTGAACACTCCCGACGAAATCGGGGAAATTACAGAGTCCGACGTTATTTGCGCCGATAACGGATTAAGCCGTATTCACGTTACCCCCGTTGCGGTCGTGGGCGACCTGGACAGCCTTGAAAACCGCAAGGACGGGTTGAACTACGTCGTCTTCCCGAAGGAAAAGGACGAGACCGACGGGCAACTTGCACTTCTTTACGCAAAAAGCGCAGGTTACGACGCCGTTACCATTTACGGCGCAACAGGCGGCGATATAGGTCAGATTCTCGGCAACATCGGGCTTTTGAAATATGCAAAGGACATAAAAATCGACGCCCATATTTCGGGCGTCGGATTCGATATTAAACTTCTCGAAGGAAAGGTTTCCGACACGGCATTTATTAACCAGAAAATTTCGCTGTTTCCGTTTTTCGGGGACGCACTGGTCACAGAAAGCCGCGGGCTTTATTATCCGCTTGAAAACCTTCTTCTTTCCGCAGGCACAAACCGCGGGCTTTCCAACATTGCGACGGCAAACGAAATCTCGTTCACTGTCGAAAGCGGAATCTTACTTATGATTAAATATTATTAAGCGGCTTTGCCGTCCGCGTTTTCGGCGGACGTGTCGCTACTGCGGGCTTTCCGGCATTGCGACGGCAAACGAAATCTCGTTCACCGTCGAAAGCAGAATTTTGCTTATGATTAAATATTATTAAGCGGCTTTGCCGTCCGCATTATCGGCGGACGTGTCGCCACTTTCGGTTTCGTCGGCGGATTCTTCCGTCGATTTTTCGTTTACAAGACGTACGAAACTCTTACTGCTGAACAGCAACAGCGCAACGACGATAACGATTGCGACGTCTGCGAACGTGAACGTGTTGTACAAGAATCCCCACGCAACCGGCGAATATCCTGCCTGAGCGTATGACGCGAATGCGAAAATGCCCGAGAACACGTGCGAGAAATATCTCAGCGTACCCGCAAGGATTGCGCCGACCGTAAATGCGGCAGCGGGCTTTTTGATGATGTTGAGTTCCTTGAAAATTCCCGCAAGTCCCGTCATTGCAAAAGCGATCGGGTAATCCAGGAAGAACTGCGCGGGGTGGATAATCCACGGATCCTGAATCGCCTGCAACACGCCGTAAATCGCGCCCACGATAATACCTTTTCTTATGCCGAACATATACGAAAACAGCATAAGCGGAAGCATCGACGCAAGGGTTACCGAGCCGCCCTGCGGCAACGCAAAAAACTTTACGTAAGAAAGCGCGAAAGAAAGCGCGACGGAAATTGCGGCATAAGCCATCTCTCGCGTGGTGAACGGACCGTTGCGTTTCGAGAAAACGGTTGCGGCGACGACAAGGATAAGAACAAGCACGATTGCGCTGATATAAAGCCCTGCCTGCGACACGCCTTCGTAATCTCCGCCGACCTTTTTGAAGTGCACCGCCAAAAACGCAATACTCACAATCACGGGGATTAAAATCAAAAACAGCGCGATAAACTTAAACTTACGCATAAACTCGGGCTTTACCGTGTTTATTACGTAGCCCGCCGCGACCAGCGCGAACGCCACGATAACAATGCTCATTATCGGCCAGAAAACTTCTTTTACAAAGCTTCCGCTCTGAACGTCGTCGCTGATTTTCAGGGTAAGCATCGTAACTACGAAAGTCGTCGCTACGCCGAAAACGAAATACTTCACGCTTTTCATAAACGGCGCGAGTTTTTCGGGCTTCGCTTTCTTCAAAAAGATTGCGGCGATTACAACAAGCGCGACAAGCACGATTGCAAAGTAAAAAGCCGTAACACTGAGTTTCGACACGGTGTCGAGAGTGTTGAACGGCTCTTTCAGAATTGATGTAAATTTCATATTCGCTCCTTTGCCGGGAGGAACTTTTCTCGTTAGAATAAAAAATCCCAAAGCGATTACTTTGAGAACGAGTGGACTGGCTTCCTTTCGTGAGTTCTAACTCAATCAAGTTCAGAGGGTGTAATCTCAGGCGCGACGCGCCACCCCTAGCAATTAAATGTGATACCTAAATCTTACAATCAAATGAAAATACTGTCAAGGGTTTTGAAAACGATTTGCAAATATTCAAACATTATTGTATAATCGTTCAGAGGTGGATTATGAAAGTTGCAGTTATTACGGGCGCATCCCAAGGAATCGGGAATGCCATTGCAAAAAAATTCTCGGAAAACGGATACCGCGTATTCAATTTGTCCAGAACGCCGGCAGAAGGCATCGAAAGCATAAAAACCGACGTGTCCGACCGTGAAAACGTGTTTGCCTCTATCGGCGAAGTCGTAAAACGCACGGGGCGTATCGACATCCTTGTCAACAACGCGGGATTCGGAATTTCGGGCGCGGTCGAAGATACCGACGAAAAAGCGGTGCGAAAGATTTTTGACGTCAATTACTTCGGCACGCTGTTCGCGACGCAGGCAGTTATCCCCGTTATGCGCGACAACGGCGGCGGCACGATAATCAATATGTCCAGCGCGGGCGCGCCTTTGTCGCTGCCTTTTCAGTCGTTTTATTCCTGCACGAAATCGGCGGTGTCGTCGCTTTCCGAGGCACTTCGTATCGAACTTAAACCGTTCAACATAAAAGTTTCGACAATCCTTCCCGGCGACGTCAAGACGGAATTCACCGCTCGCCGCGAAAAGAACAAAAGCAACAGCGTTTATTACGGCGAAAGAATCGACAAATCGGTTGAAAAGATGGAGCGCGACGAACAAAACGGAATGTCGCCGTCGGTCATCGCGAAAATCGCCCTGAAAATCGCAAAATCGAAAAATCCGCCCGTATACGTCGTGGGCGGCGCGTCGTACAAACTGCTTGTGGGACTTTCAAAAATCTTGCCGAAACGTCTTGTCGTATGGGCAATCGGAAAACTTTACGGTTATGCATAAACAAAAACTGCAACGGGCGTTGCAGTTTTTTATTTGCTTTTTTTCAAAATTTACTTTTCGCTTAGTCCTTCTTTTTCTTTTTGGCGTAGCTTCTCACCGCGTACGCGATGTTGGTCATATGGTCGGCGACACGCTCCGCATTGGACGAAAGACTCAGATAAATCGCGCCGACTTCGGGCGTACATTCGCCCTTGTTCATACGCTCGATATGGTGTTCGCCCATTTCTTCTTTTTGTTTGTCGACGCTTTCCTCGTACTCGTTCACCTTGTCGATATAATCAAGAGTGACTTCCTTATACGTCTTCATTACCTCGTCGTAAAGATTTGTAATCGTCGCTTTAAGCGTCTGGATTTCGGAAATTGCCTTCGGCGAGAACTTGAGTTTATCCGCCTCCATCTTTTCGGCGTATTCCGAGATATTTTCGGCGTAGTCGCCGATACGCTCGATATCGCTTACGGTGTGATACGACGTACTGATTAAGAGTTTGTCGTCTTCCGAAAGATCGACCTGCGAAAGCTTCACAAGATATTTCGTGATTTCACGGTTAAGGAAGTTCAGACATTTTTCGTTTTTGGCGATTTCGTCGATGACGTCGGACACTTTGCCGACCATAACCGCGTCCATACATTTGTCGAAATTTGATTTTGCGATTTCCGCCATATTTTCGATTTCGTTTTTAAGCTGCGCGACAGCAACCGGGGGCGTTCTCAACAAACGCTCTTCCAGAAAATACAGGTGCGGCTCGTCGTTTTTGTCGTCCGTTTTCCTCTCGGGAACGATTTTTGAAACGAACTTCACAAGCAGGTTCATAAACGGCAACAGTACTATGGTGGTGGTTACGTTGAAGAAAGTGTGCAAAAGCGCAATTCTCATCGCGGGACTTTTAATCGGCATAAACATCTTCGTAAACACGCCGGAAATGCTCACAAGCCCGAATATCGTCACGCCGATCACGTTAAACATAAGGTGGATTACGGCGGTGCGACGCGCGTTCGTACTTGTGCCGACCGACGCGATAAGCGACGTAATACACGTTCCGATATTGCTTCCCAAAATTATGTACAGCCCTTGATCAAACGACAAAAGCCCCGCAACCGACATCGTAACGACGATACCGCTGACCGCCGACGACGACTGGATAAGCGCGGTGAACAAAATACCGAACAACAACAGCAACGCAGGGTTTGAAACCTTTGTAAGGAACGCGCTGATTTTGTCCGACTGCGAGAAAATATCCATGGAGCTTGTCATGACCGAAAGCCCGACGAATATCATGCCCAGCCCCGTGATAATGCCGCCGATTTTTTTGACCTTATCCTTTTTGGTCAGCATTATCATCAATGCGCCGACGCCCGCAAGAGCCGCAAAAATTACCGTAAGGTTGACGTTTGCAAACCCGCCCGCGCCAAGCGCAACGATAAGCGCGGTCGACGTCGTTCCGATATTCGCACCGAAAACAATCGACGCGGCTTGCGTCAGAGTCATCAGTCCGCTGTTGACGAAACCTATCGCCATAACCGTGACCGCCGCGGAACTTTGTACGACCGCCGTCGTCACCGTTCCTATGCCCACTCCGATAAGTTTCTTATTCGATATTTTGGCAAACATTCGCTTGATTTCGTTGCCGGCAACCATTTCAAGACTGTCGCCCATCAACTTCATTCCGTAAAGAAAGACGCCGATACCGCCAAGCAGGGACAAAAACGCATAAAATATGTCAAGCCAATTCATTTCAATTTCGGTTGGACAAAATTTGCCCGATTCTCTCCATTATAATAAGTTACTTTCTATATTATATATAATATGTTGATTTATGTAAAACAGATTAGGTTGTTTTCAACCATAAAATTTTGCGATTCAAAAAAATTTTTTGCGGTTTTCATTCACGTTATGCGACAGTTTTATCATTCATGACAAAATGTTTCTATCGCACGGCTTTCATTAAAAAATTTATAATAAACGTCGCAATAAATTATTTTTTCGACTTTTTGTTTTGTTGCTCATTTCGTTTGACATATTTCGCCTTATTCAATATAATAATTGAGCATTGACAAAAACGCTGCTGTGGCTCAGGAGGTAGAGCACATCCTTGGTAAGGATGAGGTCACCAGTTCAAGTCTGGTCAGCAGCTCCACTAAAAAACACACCGCTTCGGGTGTGTTTTTTTAATGTGTGCAAAGTTTTTTGCACACATTTGCACAATTTCTTTGAAATTGTGCGTGGAGCCTGTCGTCTGCGCTCGGCGATCGCGAATACTTCGTGCTCTCATCGCCTTCTCTTGCCGTCAGCAGCTCATTAAATATCGTTTGTTCACGACGAAAACGTCGTGTTTTTTTAATGCGTTTTTAACGCATTTGCGCGATTTGTTTCCAAATCGCGCGTGGAGCCTGTCGTCTGCGCTCGGCGATCGCGAATACTTCGTGCTCTCATCGC